>VFQN01000170.1_pt1 | contig 135663 bp, 126 predicted proteins | sample 3512371 | NCBI WGS metagenome assembly VFQN01 (sample SAMN10412370, study PRJNA504923) | tailings metagenome | isolation source: Replicate 2 from Balatoc abandoned mine | place: Philippines: Itogon, Benguet | collected 2017-08-28 | reverse complement strand
CTTTCCCGCGCTGCAGGGCCTGGATGTCCGCACCCTGCGGTTGTTCGAAGCCGTGATCAAAACCGGCAACCTCACCCAGGCCGCACGCGCCAATCACCTCGCCGTCGGCGCCGCCAGCCGCAGGATCAGCAATTTCGAGGCGCTGATCGGTTCACCGCTGCTGGAGCGTTTCGCCCGCGGGGTGCGGCCGACAGCGACGGGAATCAAGGTCGCCGAATCCGTACGCAACATCCTCGACGAAGTGAACGGGCTGAGCAGCATTTCGCAGAACCTGCGCCAGGGCCTGACCCGGCATGTGCGCCTGCTCGGCAACGGCGTCGCCATCACCGAGTACCTGCCGGGCGTGATCCGCAAGTTCCGCGACCGGCATCCGGACGTGCTGGTCGAAATCGAGGAATCACGATCCTGGGATACCGCCAAGGCGCTGCAGAATGAGCGCGCACGGATCGGCATCGCCGCCGTGAACCAGCCGTTCGGCATGGGGCTCAACCAGTTTGAATTCGTTACCGAGCCGCTGGTGCTGGTTGCACACAAGTCGCATCCCCTGGGACGCCGCCGGCGCGTGCGTTTCGCCGACACGCTCGATTACGAATATATCGGCCTGCAGCAGGAAAGCATCATCTACGGACCGCTGCGCGAGGAGGCCCGGAACGCCGGCAAGGTCATCCGCTCCCTCGCCGAGGTTGGCGGCCTCTACCATGCCTGCCGAATGGTCTCCGCCGGACTGGGGCTTGCCGTGGTGCCGGAAAGCCTCGCAGCTTCACTGAAAAACTGTTTCGACATGTCGGTGATACAACTGGAGACCCAGCATAACGTGTTCCGCGAAATCGTGCTGCATGTCGACGAGGACCGGATGACCGAAACCGAACGCGCCCTGCTCGAACACCTGCGCAATACCCCGCCCCTTCCGGCAAGCTCGGCCGCCTGAAAACGGCGGCAGCCGGTCAGCGCTTCCTTCCCAGCAGCGTCCCGCGGCAGTTGCGCGCGCCGCAGTGGCAGGGGTGCTCGCGCTTCAGCTTCGGCGTGTGCCGCTCCTCGAGCACCAGGTTGTAGTCGTAAGACAGCTCTTCGCCAGGACGAATGGCGCGAATCGAACTGATGAACACCCGCCCCCCGGTTTCATCGGCCTCGCAGTTGGGCCGGCAGGAATGGTTGATCCAGCGCGCAGGCCCGCCGCGCTTTGTCGCGTCGATGACGATTTCGTCAGTGGCCGCAAACAGCATCGTGTGCGAGGAACCGTCGTGCAGTTCGCCGTAGCGGCGATCGGCCTCGGCATGCGAAATGCGCTCGCCGGTGTATTCGATGATGCGCTCGCCCCTGGCGATCGCTCCCACCGCAAACACGCCGCGGCCGTGGATCGGCGAATTGCGCACGGCAACCTTGGGCAGGGTTTTTTTGGCCGGCGATTTTTTTGTTGCGGGTTTTTTATATAACTTATTGTTTTTAAACGTTTTTTTTGATTTCTTTCGAGTACTGCCAGTGGTCTTCTTTTTTTCAGTCATCGCTTGCGGGGAGCCTGTGTGGTGATTTCGGGTTTCAGGAAAGTGAAATCGCAGCCCTCGTCGGCCTGCGTGATCTGGTCCATGAACAGCTTGCGGTAACCGCGGCCGTCATCCTTGCGCGCGGCCGGCGCCTTCCAGCGCTTGCGGCGCGCGGCGAGTTCGGCATCGCTGACCAGCAGCTCCAGCCTGCGCGCCGGCACATCGAGCCGGATGCGGTCGCCGTTCTGCACCAGGCCCAGCGTGCCGCCCAGCGCCGACTCCGGCGTGACATGCAGCACGATCGCGCCAAAGGCGGTTCCGCTCATGCGGGCATCCGAAATCCGCACCATGTCCTTGACGCCTTTCGCGGCGAGTTTTTTCGGTATTGGCAGATAACCCGCCTCGGGCATGCCCGGCGCGCCCCTGGGACCTGCATTTTTCAGCACCAGGATGTCGTCCGCCTTCACGTCAAGCTTCGGGTCATCGACACGGTTCGCCAGGTCCTCCAGCGATTCGAACACCACCGCACGGCCTTCATGGCGCACCAGTTTTTGATCCATCGCCGCCTGCTTGATGATCGCGCCCCCCGGCGCAAGGTTGCCGCGCAGCACGGCAATGCTGCCGCCGGCAAACACCGGATCCCTGAACGGACGCACCACGTTCTGCGGCCATGCCGGCGGTGCCGCCTTGAGGTTGTCGCCCAGCGTTTTGCCGGTGACGGTCAGCGCCTTCAGGTTGAGCTGGTGTTTGATTTCGCGCAGGATCACCGCGAGGCCGCCGGCCTTGTCGAGGTCTTCCATGTAGCCCTGTCCGGTCGGCTTGAGATCCACCAGCACCGGCGTGTCACGGCCCATCCTGTCAAAAGCGTCGAGGTCAAGCTTGATGCCCAGCCGACCCGCCATCGCCGCCAGGTGCACGATGGCATTGGTCGAACCGCCGACAGCGAAGAGTACGCGCAGGGCGTTCTCAAAGGCCTCGACAGTCATGATTTTTGACGGCTTCAGCCCCTCTTTCGCCATCGCCACCGCGCGCGCGCCGCTGGCCTCGGCCTGGCGCAGGCGCTCGGCCATCACCGCCGGCACGCAGGCGCCGCCGGGCAGCATCATGCCCAGCGCCTCGGTGCACAGCGCCATCGTGCTCGCCGTGCCCATCACCATGCAGGTGCCCGCCGACGGCGCCAGCTTGTTGTTCACTTCGCCGATTTCCTGCTCGGAAATGTCGCCGGCGCGGAACTTGCCCCAGAAACGGCGGCAGTCGGTGCAGGCGCCGAGGCGTTCGCCCTTGTGGTCGCCGGTGATCATCGGTCCGGTGACCAGCATGATCGAGGGCACATCGGCGCTCGCCGCACCCATCAGCAGTGCCGGCACCGTCTTGTCGCAACCGCCGATCAGCACCACGGCATCGACCGGCTGCGCGCGCATCATTTCCTCGGTATCCACCGCCATCAGGTTGCGCAGGTACATGCTGGTCGGATGCGCGAAAGACTCGTGCAGCGTGATCACCGGGAATTCCACCGGCAGGCCGCCGGCGAGCATCACGCCGCGTTTCACCGCCTCGATCAGCTCGGGCACATTGCGGTGGCAGGCGTTGAAACCGCTGAAGGTGTTGGTGATGCCGACGATCGGCCGGTCCAGCGCGTCGTCGGTGTAACCCATCGCCTTGATGAAGGCCTTGCGCAGGAACAGCGAAAAACCCTCGTCACCGTAGGCCGTGAGGCCCTTGCGCATGCCGGTCTTGCGCGCGCCGGCCCCGCGTTTGCCGCCCGCCCTGCCCTTGCTCTGTGCCATGGGGATTTACCGTGGAAAAATCAGGCTCGCACGATAGCCCAAGGGCTATCCGGAGGCAAGGCGGGGGAACAGGGGGTCGCAGCTCAAGCCCCGCGGAACACCGGCGGCCGCTTTTCGATGAAGGCGCGCAGCGCCTCCTGAGTGTCGGCGGTGCCGCGCAGCTTGTTGTTCATCGTGTTCTGCAGCTCGAGCTGCTGCTCAACGTCCTGCTGCCAGGCGCGGCGCAGGGCCACCTTGGTCATCTGCACCGCGACCGGCGCCTTGCTGTTGAGTTTTTTTGCCAGCGCCAGCGCCTCGTCGAGCAGCCGGTCGTGGGGCACAACCTTGGTGGCCAGGCCCCAGCTTTCCGCCTGCCGGGCATCAAAAGGCTCCCCGAGCAGGCAGATTTCGGCGGCCTTCGCATGGCCGACCAGCCGCGGCAGGAACCAGGTCGAGGTTTCGCCCATCAAGCCGCGCTCGACAAAATTGACGCCGAAGTTGGCGTTTTCGCTGAGGATGCGGAAATCCGCCGCAAAGGCCATGTTGCAGCCGGCGCCGCGGGTGACGCCGTTGACCGCCGCGATCACCGGCTTGTTGATCTGGCTGAAGCCGATCGCATAGTAGTACTTCATGTCGAACAGCGGCTGCGGCGCCGTGCCGCCGGCCCCCGCCTTCTCGGCCTCCGCCCGCGCCTTGAGGTCGGCGCCGGAGCAGAAGCCGCGGCCACTGCCGGTAACGACGATCGTCCACACGTCCTGATCGGCCTCGGCCGTGCGCAGCACATGCTCGATGTCGCCGCGCATTGCATTGTCGATGGCATTGAGCCGCTCCGGGCGGTTCAGGCGCAGGATTCCGGTGTGCTCGACGATTTCCCACTGGATGGCCTGATAGTCCTTGTACATCCGGATTTCTCCCGCTAAACTGGAATCGCCGCACCATACCGGCGCGGCGGTGCACATGCAACCCGTGTCCACGATCAGGACGCCCCGCGCGGCTTGATCGACATCAAATCGGGGCGCCTGACAAGTCTTTCCCCGATCTGCGGCACGGCGCATACTTCGGTTCAACCGCGCAACACCGACAGAGGAAGACCCGCAATGAACGAAACCGCCGCCGGCACCGCGCAGATTGCGCTCCCCGAACAGGAAATCAGCCGCGACACCCTCATCGAGAAGTACGCCAAGGGCAAGGAAACCAGCATCACCGAAGTGCGCCGCCGCGTCGCCCGCGCGCTGGCGCAGGTCGAAGCCGAGGACCAGCGCGCCCACTGGGAAAAGCGCTTCCTGCAGGCCCAGGAAGACGGCTTCATCCCCGCCGGCCGCATCAATTCCGCCGCCGGCGTGCAACTGGCTGCAACGCTGATCAACTGTTTCGTCCAGCCCGTGGGCGACTCGATCTCCGAGACCGTCGACGGCCGACCCGGCATCTACATCGCGCTGCAGGAAGCCGCCGAGACCATGCGCCGCGGCGGCGGCGTCGGTTATGACTTCTCCTCGATCCGCCCCAAGGGTGCCGAAGTCAAGGGTACGCAATCGAATGCCAGCGGCCCGGTGTCCTACATGCGCGTGTTTGACCGCTCCTGCGAAACCGTGGAATCCGCCGGCTCGCGCCGCGGCGCGCAGATGGCCGTGCTGCGCTGCGACCACCCTGACGTCGAGGACTTCATCCACGCCAAGGACAAGGGCGACCTGACCAACTTCAACATCTCGGTCGGCGTCACCGACCCCTTCATGGAAGCGGTCGAGAAGGACCGCGAGGTCGAACTGGTGCACCGCTCGAAACCCAATGCCAAGCAAATGGCCAAGGGTTCGTACCAGCGCGAGGACGGCCTCTGGGTCTATCGCAAGGTGCGCGCGCGCGACCTGTGGGACCAGATCATGCGCTCGACCTATGACCACGCCGAACCCGGCGTGCTGTTCATCGACCGCATGAACAAGGACAACAACCTCAATTACTGCGAAACCATCGAGGCCACGAATCCTTGTGCTGAACAACCCTTGCCTCCGTACGGCTGCTGCTGCCTGGGCTCAATCGACCTCACCAAGTTCGTGAAGAACCCCTTTGCAGAGAACGCGAGCTTCGACCATGAGCGTTTCGGCAAGGTGGTCGCCGTGGCGATCCGCATGCTCGACAACGTGCTCGACGTCACGGCCTGGCCGCTGAAGCAGCAGCACGAGGAGGCGATGAACAAGCGCCGGGTGGGCCTGGGCTTCACCGGGCTCGGTGACGCGCTGATCATGCTGCGCCTGCGCTACGATACGCCGGAAGCGCGGCAGATGGCGGCGAAGATCTCGGAGGCGATGCGCGACCACGCCTACCGCGCCTCCGCCGAACTTGCCCGCGAGAAAGGTGCCTTCCCGCTGTTCAATGCCGACCTCTACCTGTCGGGAACCAGTTTCGCCGCGCGGCTGCCGGAAGAGGTCAAGCAGGCGATCCGCAAAAACGGCATCCGCAACAGCCACCTGCTGTCGATCGCGCCCACCGGCACGATCAGCCTGTCCTTCGCCGACAACGCCTCCAACGGCATCGAGCCGCCGTTCTCCTGGACCTACACCCGCAAGAAGCGCATGCCCGACAACACGATGCGCGAGTTCGCGGTCGAGGACCACGCCTGGCGGCGTTACAAGGCTATGGGCGGCAACACCACGCAGCTGCCACCCTGGTTCGTCACCGCGCTGGAAATCTCGGCCAGCGCGCACGAGGAAATGGTCGCTGCGGTCGCGCCCTATGTCGACACCAGCATCTCCAAGACCGTCAACGTACCCGAGGACTATCCCTACGACGAATTCCAGGACCTCTACTTCAAGGCCTGGAAATCCGGACTGAAGGGACTGGCCACCTACCGCCCGAACAGCGTGCTGGGCTCGGTGCTGTCGGTCGAACCCTCGGCCAAGGAAAAAGCACCCCAGGATTTCCGCGCCGACGAGGTCAACCGCCGCATCCAGATCCAGTCGCTGCCGGCACCGGTGCTGGCCAGCCTGCGCTGGCCTGGCCGGCCCTCGATGGCCGCCGGCAATCCGGCCTGGACCTACATGATCGAGCATCCCCACGGCGCCTTCGCGGTATTCGTCGGCCACGTCGAGAACGACCACAATCACGCCTTCGAGGTCTGGGTCAACGGCAGCGAACAGCCGCGCGGACTCGGCGCAGTGGCGAAGACGCTGTCGATGGACATGCGCGCCGACGATCCGGGCTGGCTGAAGCTCAAGCTCGACACGCTGGCCAAGGCCGGCGGCGACGAGCCCTTCGACATGCCCTTCCCCCCGCACGGCGAAGTGAAACGCATGCCCTCGGTGGTGGCCGCCTTCGCACAGGTGCTGCGCTGGCGCGTCGACCAGCTGGGCGGGCTCACCGCTTCCGGCGCGCCGCTGTTCGGCCAATCGCTGACCCCCGTGCTCGACGCGATGTTCGCGCCGAAAGAACCGAAGACCGGCACCGACGGCACGATGTCCTGGACCGTCGACGTGCTCAATCCGCGCACCGGTGACGACTTCGTGCTCGGCATCAAGGAAATCACCCTGCCCGACGGCGTGACCCGGCCCTATTCGATGTGGCTCTCCGGCGAGTACCCGCGCGCCCTCGACGGCCTGTGCAAGATACTCTCGCTCGACATGCGCGTGATGGACCCGGCCTGGATCGGGATGAAGCTGAAGAAGCTGCTCGAGTTCCCGGAACCGCTGGGTGACTTCATGGCCTTCGTGCCGGGAGAACGCAAACAGGCGACTTATCCCTCGACGGTAGCCTATGTCGCGCGCCTGATCCTGCACCGCTACGCGATGCTGGGCATCCTCGACGAGAACGGCGCGCCGCTGACCCAGATGGGCATCCTCGCCACGCCCGAACGCGGCACCGAACCCAAGGTCATGAAGGGTTCGCGCTGCCCCGAATGCGGCAACGCCACACTGATCCGCAAGGACGGCTGCGACTGGTGCTCGGCCTGCGGGTATACCGGGACCTGCGGCTGAGTTTTCAGCCTGTTAAAACAAAACGGCCGGGGCATCCCGTAGCCGTTCAGGCAACGTGTTGATGTAACCGGCCTGTAGTGCAAAAATGCTCATCCGATCAGTCGGATGAGCATTTTTGTTTTGAAAACAAGATCTTCCGCAGTCGATAAACCGCGCATCCCGCCTGAGCACGACGGGATACAGGTTAATTTTTGCAAGAATCCGGCGTGCACGAACTTTGGGGTGCCGGCGAAGAGCAAGTCCAAGCCCCGGTAATTAACTTCGTATTTTCGGCTTCCACGTTGTCCCACCAGGAATCTTCTCCGCTGGTTTATCTACAGCCAATCCAGATAGATTTCGACCGGCAGTTCGCAACCGCTCCTTGATGGCGTTCGCACTCGGTATTTTCTTTAACTGCTCCAACCCCACCAGAAAGCTGCCGGTGGAGAGCAGATGAACGTTCCCAGGAACTGCGTAAGCATTTTCCTCAAACCACGCATCCTCCAGAAGAACTAACGTTGGCCTGCCTGGGTTTGAGGTTTTCGTTGCCTGAATGAAACTTGTAATTGATAGCTCTCCGCCATCGCTCGGAAATGCCTGGTTAGGCTTTTCACCGCGACCCAACTTGGCCTCAATCGCTGGAATGGCGAGTTGGCCGTATGACGTTTCCTGCACTCGAACGCGGGCAGAATTACGCTTGAGAAAATCGGCGATAACTCCTGCATCAATGAATCTGTCTGGGAATGAGGTTACTTCGAAGTTAACGTAATCAGTAACAACGATCTCAACGTCATCCGCAAAAGCCAGTAACAAATCCAGCGATTCAGCTATTGCCAGTGTGATGAGCGGGCCGGCATCCGGAATTACAATCTCTATGGATTTTTTGGCCACCTTATCTTCCAAAGCGCTGGCTTACGACTTGCAAAAAGTCACCCACCATCTTCCGCTCAAGATCTTTCGATACGGCAGGTAACGGCAATCCGGCGCGGCCCATCATTCGCACAAAAATGCCGTAATCAGATACTCCAAGTTCTGTCATTGCCTGCTTTTTGGGGATTAGCCCCATCGAATACTTGAACATTACCTCTGAGTTGCCGGAGGCATTACCTTCGTTATCAAGGCCGATGTCGTGGAGGTGGTCCAGGTAATGACGGATCATTGCATTTACAGATGTGTCGTGGCGAGCCGCAATGATCTTTGCACGGCGTAGCGCATCGCGATCAAGCGCAATGGTGAAGTTCACGGAATCAGCCACGGCAGCCCCCATAAATCTGTATTACACATAAATAAGTGTAACAGATCGACCTCTTATTGCCAATCCGATGCCGCGCCAGCGGACCACGAAAGGCAAGGGCCCCATTTACGGGGCACTTGCCTTAACTAACTGATGCCCGTCGCTAACACTTTAACTGAACGGCTGCGGGGCATCCCGGCCGTTTTGTTTATTGGGTCCGGTACTGTCAGAACCGCAATGACAGCGTCGCATGCACCCGGTTGTCGTGCTTATTGGTGCTGCCGGTACCGTCGAGCACATATGCCCAGTCCGCGGACAGCGACAACCGCTTGCGCCACTGCCAGCGCACGCCCATTCCCGCGCTGCTCGCGTGCTGCACCGCCCCTGCAGCGCCACCCGCAGCCCTGAGGCGCGCCTCGCCGCTATCCACGAACACCAGCCCGCGCAAACCTTCAGTGAGTGGCGGCGTCATCAGTTCCGCCGTCACGACGTAACCGCGGTCGCCGGTGCCTTCACGCTCTTCCAACCCGCGCACCAGCGAGGCGCCGCCGAGGCCGAACTGCTCGCCGGGTATCAGCGCATCGCCCGAAGTCTGGCCACGCAACCGCGCGCTGGCCACCCAGGCACCCAGCGCACGCGAGCCATCTACTGAGTAACGCCAGGCCTGCCAGCCCGGCGTTGCACCGGCGCGGTTGGCGGTGTAACTCGCGGCGTCATTGGCGCCGCTGCCCTGCAGGTTGTGCGCCAGTTCCAGCGCGCCACGTGCGACATAACCCGCACCGTCGAGGCGACCCTCGTAACGCGCAAGCAGAGGCCGGCTGCGCACATCGGACGAAATCGGCACGCCGTTGAAGGACACGTTGTTGTCGAACAGACGCTCCTCGACACCGATCTCGGCCAGGTGGCTGTAGGCGCCCACCGGCGCGAAGCGCTGGGTCCAGCGCAGGCCGTAAAACTCGCCGCGGCCACTGACCTGGAAGAACTGCGCCACCGTGCCCGAGTTGGAATCCGAAAACGTGTAATAAGCCGCCAGCGTACCGCCCTGCGCATAAAACGGCGCACGGTAATGAAAGCCGTATTGCTGGATGTTCGAGGCCTGCTCCGGCGAGGTAGTGTAGGTCGCGGTGATCTGGTGATCGCGGTTGAACAGATTGGTGTGCGACACCCCGACGCCCAGCCGCGTCATGCCCGAGGCTGGCGTGCCCGAGTTGGACAGCGTCGCGAAAAACTGCAGCGGATCGCCGTCCTCGACCTTCACCGCGGCATCCACAGTGTCCGGCGTGCGCCCCTGCCGCACCGTCACCGCCACCTGCTTCGCCGGATGGTCGTTGACCTGTGCCTGGTTGCGCGCGACTTCACGCAGGTTGGGCGATACGCCGGGCCGCAGCGCCGGCAGGCTGCCGAGGATGTTGGCGCGGTCAAAACTGCGGTTGCCCTCGACAATGACTTCGCCGAGCCGGAACGCCGCCCCCGACGGCTACACGCTGCTGCTGGCGACCGCAACGAACTTTGCCTCGCTGCCGGTGCTGAAAAGCAAGCTGCCCTACGATGTCGACCGCGATTTCACCCACCTCTCGCGCATTGCCTCGGTGGCCAACGTGGCCACGGTGAATGCCGGTCTCGGCGTCAACACGGCCTCCGACCTGGTGAAACTGGCCCGGGACAAGCCGGGGTTCCTCAACTTCGGCTCGGCGGGAAACGGCACGCCGGCACACATCGCCGGCGCCATGTTCAACGTGCTGGCCGGCGTGAAGACCACGCATGTGCCGTACAAGGGCGCCGCACTGGCGCTGTCCGACATGATGGGTGGCCAGATCCACTTCCTGATCACCTCACCGCTGGTGGCGATGCCGCATGGCCGCGCCGGCCGCATCAGGGTGCTGGCGACCACCGGCGCGCAACGCGATCCGCTGCTGCCCGAACTGCCGCCCATGGCGGAAGCCGTGCCCGGATACGAAATCGTGCAGTGGTGGGGCGTGTCCGTGGCAAAGGCGACACCCGCGGCGATCACCCAGCGCCTGCACAAGGAACTGATGATCGCGCTGAACAGCGCCGAGGCGAAGGCGTTGATGAACAAGAACGGCGCGACCCCGCGACCGGAGTCGCCTGCCGAGTTCTCGGCGTTCATGAAATCCGAGCGCGCACGCATCGCCAACGTCGGCAAGCAGGCCGGCATCAGCCTGGATTGAGCTGCCAATGACCCTGCCCGCCAACCTGATCCTGTTCCAGTCCGACAACCACAACGGCCACCTGATGGGTTGCCAGGGCCACCCGGTGGTGCAGACGCCGGTGATGGACCGCATCGCCGCCCGCGGCGTGCGTTTCGAGAACGCCTATTGCACGAGTCCGCTGTGCTGCCCTTCGCGCTCCAGCCTCGCCACCGGGCGTTACCCGCACCAGACCGGTTACTGGGACAACGCGCTGACCTACGACGGCCGTCTGCCGACCTGGCACCACCGCCTGCGCGAACAGGGCCACACCGTCACCGCGATCGGCAAGCTGCATTACCGCTCCAGCAAGGACGACAACGGCTTCACCGAGGAAATCGTGCCGATGCACCTGCATGAAGGCAAGGGCGCGATCAAGAACCTGCTGCGCGGCTACGGCACGGAGCCGGCCAAGGATGACGGCAGTTTCTGGAAGCTCTACATCGAGCGTTCGGGCGTGGGCACGACGCACTACCAGGACTACGATCGCGACATCACCGCGAAAGCCATCGCCTGGCTGAAACAGCACGCACAAAACAAGGGCAAGCCCTGGGTGCTGTACGTGTCCTACATCAGCGCGCATCCGCCGTTCACGGTGCCGCAGCGGCTATGGGATCTCTATCCTGCGGATGCCATGCCGCTGCCGCCGGGGTTCAGGCCGGGCGAGCGCCCGGAACACCCGGCAGTGGAGTTCCTGCGCCACATGGACGGCATGCGCGTGATGACCGACGAAGCCGCGCTGCGGCGCATCGCCGCCGGATACTTCGGGCTGATCACCCACCTCGATGAGCAGATCGGCGAAGTGCTGAAAGCGGCCGAGGAACTCGGCCTGCTCGGCAACACGCGCATCGCCTACACCAGCGACCACGGTGAACTGTTCGGGGCGCAGGGCGTGTTCGGCAAGAAAAACCTCTACGAAGGCGCCATCCGCGTGCCGCTGCTGCTGGCCGGACCCGGCGTGCCCGCGGGCCGCGTGGTCAAACAGCACGCCTCCCATGTCGACCTCTTCCCGACGCTGCTGGCCGGAGCCGGAGGGCGGCTGACTGATGCCGACACCGACCTGCCCGGCATTGATCTGTGGCCGGCGATCGGAGGACAGGAAAAACCGCGGAGCACATTCGCCGAATATCACGCCCAGGGTTCGAGAGCCGGCGCCTTCGTGCTGCGCGATGGCGACATGAAACTGATCTACCACGTCGGCATGCCGGCACAGCTCTTTGATCTGGCGCATGATCCGGACGAATTGCGGGATCTGGCCGCAAGCCTCCCCGACAAGGTCACCGCGCTGGAACAGAAACTCCGTGTGGTCTGCGATCCCGAAGCCGTCGATGCCCGTGCCAAGGCCGACCAGCGCAAGGCTGCGGACGCCTGGGGCGGCGCCGCCCGGCTGCTCGGTGAAACCCAGATCCTGTTCACGCCGCCGCCGGGCGTGTCAAAAGAGGACGCCTGGGCCATCCCGGGCAAATGAAATTCCGGGCGATAAACGGGTGGAGATGCAAGCGGTACGCGTCCACCCGGGACGCAATCCCGGAAAATCAGGGACTTGCAGGCTCAAACTGAAGTGGCTTGCGCATCATGCACCATTACAACGCAGTACAAAAAAATGGGCACCGGGGGAAGCGGCGCCCATCAAGTCCCTACATGCGTTCGCGCGCATCCTGCACAAGCCGTTGATTTTCTGGGGATTTGAAAATCAGGCTGCATACTGCAGGCTGCTCACACAAACTAGACTGGGGCTTTGCGCTAAAGTTCCGCCGCCATGACCCTCACCGAACTCCGTTATATCGTCGCCGTTGCCCGCGAACGCCATTTCGGCCGCGCCGCAGAGACCTGTTTCGTCAGCCAGCCCACGCTGTCGGTGGCCGTGAAAAAGCTCGAGGAAGAACTCGGCGTGCAGCTCTTCGAGCGCGGCACCGGCGAAATCACCGCCACGCCGGCCGGCAACCGCGTCGTCGAGCAGGCCCAGCGCGTGCTTGAAGAAGCCGAGAAAATCAAAGGACTGGCGAAAACCAGCGGTGATCCGCTGGAGGGTCCGCTGAAGCTCGGTGTGATTTTCACCATCGCGCCCTACCTGCTGCCGCAGCTGATCCCGGTGCTGCGCCGGCGCGCGCCGAAAATGCCGCTGGTGCTGGAAGAAAACTACACCGCGACGCTGTCGGAGCGCCTGAAGCGCGGCGACATCGATGCCGCGATCCTTGCCCTGCCCTTCAGCGAACCGGGCATCACCGTCACGCCGCTGTACGACGAGCCCTTCGTGGTGGCCATGGCGAAAACCCACCCCTGGGCCGGACGCAAGTCGATCCCCCCCGACGAACTGGCGCGGGAAAGCCTGCTGCTGCTCGGCACCGGCCACTGCTTCCGCGACCAGGTGCTCAATGCCTGTCCTGCACTCAACCGCTCCAGTGCAACCCAGGGCACGCTGCAGAAAACGGTCGAGGGTTCCTCGCTCGAAACCATCCGCCTGATGGTGGCTTCGGGCATGGGCCTCACCGTGCTGCCGGCCTCGGCAATTCCGGTCCGCCGCGCCGCATCCGACCTGCTGACCTATGTACCGTTCTCGCGCCCGGTGCCGGACCGGCGGGTGGTGCTGGCCTCGCGCTCGAGCTTCCCGCGCAACGCGGCGCTTGAAGTCGTCCGCATCGCCGTGGGACTTTGCGCCCTCAATGGCGCAACCCCGGTAAAACAAAAATAATTGTTTAAAATCAATTATTTATGAACAACATCCGGCGCGCCTGATAAATAGCTTATTACTATCAATTAATTTGTAACAATCAATTGGATTAATCGACGGCGGACCCCTATCATGCCCTCCAAGCGTTGCGAAACGCGCCACTTTTCAACACAGGAGATGCAGATGAAACCCGAGTCCGTCACCGTCAAGAACATCGAAGCCGCCTTCGCCGGCGAGTCCATGGCACACATCAAGTACATGTACTTTGCCAAAATCTGCCGCGAACAGGGCGACGTCGAAACCGCGAAAGTCTTCGAGGAAACCGCAGCCCAGGAAGTGCAGCATGCTTTCGGCCACCTCGACCTGCTCTATCCGAAATCGGAAATGAGCCCGGCCAAGGCGCTGGACATGGCGATTGCCGGCGAGACCTACGAATACACCGAGATGTATCCGCAGTTCCGCCACCTCGCCGAGCAGGAAGGCAACCACGCCGCGGTCAGGGAAATGGACGAGCAGATCGAGGAATCGAAGGAACACGCCGACCGTTTCCGCCAAACCCTGGCCAAGGCCGCCAAGCGCTTCGCCGCGCTGGCCAAGGTTGAGGAGCGCCACGCCAACCACTACCGCGCGGTGCGCGCCAACGTGAAGGCGGCGTGATCATGACCGGCCGGATTCCGCTCGCACTGCTGCAGGCCCTCGCCTGCGCAGTCGGCGGGCGGACCGCGGGAACATCGACTGAAGCTGACAACCACATTACTGATACGGAGAACTGAACATGGCAACCGAAATGCGCAAATGGGAATGCATCGTCTGCGGTTACGTCTACGACGAAGCCGAGGGCGATCCGGAGCACGGCATCAAGGCCGGCACCCGCTGGGAAGACATCCCGGAAGACTGGACCTGCCCGGAGTGCGGCATCGCCAAGGCCGACTTCGAGATGGTGCTGAAGGCCGCTTAAGCCTCAGGCGAACACCCCGTCCCGCCGGCGCGGGACGGGCGCAGGACCCGAACCACCGTACACGCTGAAAGGAACTGACATGACCAAGACCCCGAAAATCGACATCGGCATCAAGGACCGCGACCGCAAGGCCATCGCTGACGGCCTGTCGCGGCTGCTTGCAGACACCTACACGCTGTACCTGAAGACGCACAATTTCCACTGGAACGTCACCGGACCGATGTTCCAGACGCTGCACCTGATGTTCGAGACCCAGTACAACGAGTTGGCGCTGGCCGTCGACCAGATCGCCGAGCGCATCCGTGCGCTGGGCTACCCGGCGCCGGGCACCTACGCCGACTACGTCAAGCTGTCCTCGATCAAGGAAACGGCCGGTGTGCCGAAGGCGGAAAAAATGATCGCGCTGCTGGTCGAAGGCCAGGAGGCGGTCGCCCGCACCGCGCGTTCGGTGTTCCCGGTGGTCGACAAGGCCAACGACGAGCCGACCGCCGACCTGCTGACCCAGCGGATGCAGATCCACGAGAAAAACGCGTGGATGCTGCGCAGCCTGATCGAGAAGTAAGCAGGCAATAACACACACGGAGCCGACGATGGCCGAGATGATCATGCACGCACGCCGCCTCGCCGCCGAGCCTTCCTGGCAGCGGCTGGCGGCGTTCATCGTCCTCTCGGTCGTCGCGGTCGCCCTTGCGATCGAATTCGCCGCGGCAGCGCCCGCGAACGACGCGGTACGTGCCGCGCTCGCAGCCACGCTGGTCACCGCCCTGGCCACCGGGGCGGGCGCCCTGCCGGTATTGGTGGTCCGGCAAATTTCCGACGCGACGCGCGACACCCTGCTCGGCTTCGGCGCAGGGGTGATGCTCGCCGCGAGTTTTTTCTCGCTGCTCGCGCCGGCGCTGGAGACCGGCACCGAACTCGCCGGAAGTCCCGCCGGCGGCGTGCTGATTGCCGCTGCCGGCGTGATCCTCGGCGCCCTGGTGCTCATGGCCAGCGACCGCTGGATGCCGCATGAACACTTCGTCAAGGGCCGCGAAGTCGGCCAGTCGCCGACCCCGGAAAACGCGGCCGGGCTGTGGCTGTTCGTCACTGCAATCACGCTGCACAACATCCCGGAAGGCCTCGCGGTGGGCGTCGCCCAGGGCAGCGGCGGGGGCACGGCGATCACCGCCGGCATCGCGGTCCAGAACATGCCGGAAGGCCTGATCGTCGCCATCGCGCTGGTCACGCTCGGCATCTCGCGCTGGAAAGCTGCGGCGCTCGCGCTTGCGACCGGCATGGCCGAGCCGCTGGGCGGCCTTGTCGGCGCCAGTGCCATCGGTCATGCCGCGGCAATGCTGCCCTGGGGGCTCGCCTTTGCCGCCGGCGCGATGCTGTTCGTGATCAGCCACGAGATCATTCCGGAGACCCACCGCAACGGCAACGAGCGCGTGGCGACCATAGGCCTCATCGGCGGTTTCGTGCTGATGATGGTGTTTGATACCATCCTGCGCTGATTTTTACGGAAAACCCATGAACCCCATCATCATCATCGGCAGCGGCCTCGCGGGCTACAACACCGCGAAGGAGCTGCGCAAACTCGACACAGCCACTCCACTGACCCTCATTTCGGCCGACAGCGGGCCTTTCTATTCCAAGCCGATGCTGTCGAACGCGCTGGCCTCGAAAAAGGAACCCGCCGCGATCGCGCTGAACACGCCGGAGCAGATGGCGGCGCAACTGAACGCCACGGTGCGCGCCAATACGCGGGTCGATGCCATCGACACCGCCGCGCATGCGCTGCGCATCGGCGACGAAATCCTGGCCTACTCGAAGCTGGTGCTGGCCCTCGGGGCCGACCAGATCCGGCTGCCCATCGCGGGCGATGCGGCGGGAGACGTACTGACCGTCAACGACCTCGACGATTACACCGTGTTCCGCGCGGCGATTGCCGGCAAAAAACGCGTCGCGATCATCGGCGCCGGCCTGATCGGCTGCGAATTCGCCAACGACCTCGCCACTGCCGGTTATGCCGTCGACGTCGTCGACATCGCCGACCGGCCGCTGGGCCGGCTGCTGCCGCCCGAGGGCGGCGCGCTGCTGCAGTCAAAACTCGCCGCGCTGGGCGTGCAGTGGCACCTCGGCACCAGCGTTGCCGCAGTTGATCGCGCGGACGGCGCCTGCAGCGTCAGCCTCGCCAACGGCACGGCGCTGCAGGCCGATGTCGTGCTCTCGGCCGTGGGCCTGAAACCGCGCATCGCGCTCGCCGCAGCCGCCGGAATCAAGGTCAATCGCGGCATCGCCGTCAACCGCAATCTCGAAACCAGCGCCGCCGGGGTTTACGCGCTGGGCGACTGTGCCGAAATCGACGGCCTGGTGATGCCTTACGTGATGCCGATCATGCACGCCACGCGCGCGCTCGCACAGACACTCGCCGGCAAACCCGCGGCGGTATCCTTCCCGGCGATGCCGGTGATGGTGAAGACGCCCGCCTGCCCGACCATCGTCTCGCCGCCCGCTGCCGGCGCGCAGGGCCAATGGCAGGTCGAGGCCACCAGCGACGGCGTGAAATCGCTGTTCGTCGGTGCTGATGGCAGGCTGCTGGGTTTCGCGCTGAACGGCAGCGCGACCGCCGAGCGCGCGAAACTCGCGCCGCAGCTGCCGCCGGTGCTCGCCTGACAATACGGCGCGGGCCGGTCCCGCGCCGCCTTGCCGTAGTACCATCGGGACATGATGCTGCCCCCGATCACCCGCCTTCTGCTGATCGCGAACGTCGCGGTCTTCCTGCTGCAATTCATCATCGGCGACCTGCTGATCATCTGGTTCGCCTTGTGGCCCTTCCACACGCCGCATGAGCTTGGAGTCCGCTTCCTGCCGTGGCAGGTCATCACCTACGGCTTCCTCCACGGCGGGCTGCTCCACATCGGCTTCAACATGCTGGCGCTGTACATGTTCGGCAGCCAGATCGAGCAGGTGTTCGGCTCGCGGCGTTTCCTGATCTATTACCTCGGCTGCGTGTTTGCCGCAGCGCTGGCCCAGCTCGCAGTATCAACCTTTGGCGGCGGGCCGCCGGTGCCCACCGTCGGCGCCTCCGGCGGCGTCTTCGGCCTGCTGCTCGCCTACGGACTCATTTTCCCGCGGCGCACGGTGATGCTGATTTTCCCGCCGGTGCCGCTGCCGGCCTGGCTGTTTGTCACCCTGTACGGATTACTGGAACTCTATCTCGGCGTCACCGGCACCCAGGCCGGCGTCGCGCATTTTGCACACCTCGGCGGCATGCTCGGGGGCTGGCTGCTGATCCGGCAGTGGCGGCGGCGCCCGCCGAGGCATTAGTCGCGGTCCGCCCAGCAACGGCGCAGCAGATCCACGATCCAGGCATTGTCCGCGTCCAGCGTCGAATGCTCCAGCGCGTCATCCGCGCCCAGTCCTGCACGCAGGCGATGGAGCCGGGCCGCTCGCACATTGGCATCACGCACTTTGAACCCGTAACGCGAGAAACGATCGACCTCGATCGCATTGTCGGCCTCGGGCGCATCGCGCAGCCAGAAACCCTCGGCGACAAAACCTTCGGCCAGCAATTCAAGTTCAGCATACAACTCAGGATCAAGCGGCTGCGGCGGCGTCACTACTTGAGGCGCGGCCTCCAAGCCTGTGCCGCACTGCCAACGCCAGGCCCATTCGGCGGCGCCTTCGGTGGCGAGCAGTTCCAGTGCATCGCCATCCCGGGTGATCCTGAACAGCGCATCGCGCTCGTGGTTTAGCACATATCCCGCCCATTCGCCGGCACCGCGTCGCAGAACGGCAAAGGCGAGACGGATCGTGCCGTCGGCGGCCACATCGAGATAGCGGTTCGGTGCCTCGCCGGCCACGGTGCCGATGGCCTCCTCGACATGCTCCGTGATTCTGCCCTGGCTGAGACAGGCGCGCCCCCGTCGGCCGGCTGCAACGTTGACCCATTCGGCGACGATGGTGACACCCGGAAATTCCTGGGACGCGGCGGCGAAAGCGGGGAAGGGAATGCCGCCGCGCACCTTGAAATCATAGGCCAGCGCATCATCGCCATGGTGCGCCTCGAACTCGCCGGCACTGGCCTCGGCGGCCAGCAGCGTCGCGATCCGCGCCTCGACGGCCGGCAACTGCGCGCGCTCGCCGCTGACGGTCAGCGTGGCGTGGATCAGCAGGTCCATGGTCTCAAGCGCCGCCGGCCGCCGGCCTGCGGTAGATGACGTAGTACACCAGCGCCACCAGCACGCTGCCGCCGACGATGTTGCCGGCGATCACCGGCACCAGGTTGCGGAGCATCGAATAAACCGTGATGGCGTCCGCGCCGGGGGGCAGGGCGATGCCGCTCTCCTTCAGCAGCAGCGCCAGCGGAAAGAAATACATGTTGGCGATCGAATGCTCGAAGCCGGCGGCGACGAAAGCCGAAATCGGCAGCACGATGGCGGCGAACTTGTCGATGACGCTGCGCCCCGCGAGCACCATCCACACCGCCATGCACACCAGAACGTTGCACAGCACGCCGCGGAAAAACAGCTCGGATAGCGGCATCGTGCTCTTGGCCGCGGCGATTTTCAGGTAGGCCTGCGCGATGGCACCGTTGTTGAGGCCGGCATGGCCGGACCAGTACACGAGCAGCGCGAGGCCGGCGGCGCCGACGAAATTGGCGATGCAGACCACCGCCCAGTTGCGCAGCACCTCGCCCGTGCTGACCTTGCCGTCGGCCCAGGCCATCGCCAGCAGGTTGTTGCCGGTGAACAGTTCCGCGCCGGCCACCACCACCAGCAGCAGTCCCAGCGAAAAACACACGGCGCCGAGCACGCGGCCGGTGGCGAAGGACAGGCCCGCATCACTGATCACCAGCGTGTAATAGAGGGCGCCAAGCCCGATGAAGGCACCGGCCAGAACACCCAGCATCACCATCGACAGCAGCGGCAGCCGCGCCTTGACCACACCGACGTTCTGCACGCGGTCGGCGATCTGCTGCGGCGAAAAGGCATCGAAGCCGTAAACATCACCCGCGCGCGTGCCGATATTGTCCGCCATGTTCTTGTTTCCCCCGTGCGCCTTGATTGTCGAGCCCCTAGTTTAAGCGCGGCACGGCAAATCGGGTAATCTTGCGCACCATGCCCGCCCGCAAATCCGCGCCGCCGCTGAAACTCGCCGACTATTACATGGGGCGGGACAAACCGCATCGCGAAGAACTCACCCGCGATCTGCGTGCCAATGCGCGGGAAACCCTGCGCCGCGTCAACCGCCTGCTGCGGCTTGCGGGACTCGCGCGCAAGGTCAGTTCGGGCTGGCGCCCGGCGGCAGTCAACGCCGCGGTGCCCGGCGCGGCAAAAGGCAGCAAACACCTGAGCTGCCAGGCCATCGACCTCGAGGATCGCGACGGCCGGCTGGATGACTGGTGCATGACCCACCTCGCCGTGCTCGAGGAACTGCAGCTATGGCTGGAACACCCGGACGCGACGCCCGGCTGGTGCCACCTGCAGATCCTGCCGCCCCGCTCCGGCCGGCGCGTGTTTTACCCTTGACTCATAAGTATTTGTTTTTATTGATATTTTTTTAATCCAGAAAAGTCGCGTACTCCTCCAGTGCGATACGCTCCGGCTGAAAGCCGTTGACCACCGCATCACCATCGGCATAACCCATCGCCATGCCGCAGATCACCACACGATCATTACCGAGTCCGAGTTCGCGGCGCACGATGTCCGGATAACTGGCGATCGAGGCCTCGGCACAGGTATGCAGGCCCTTCGCCCGCGCCGCCAGCATCAGCGTCTGCAAAAACATGCCGTAGTCGAGCCAGCTGCCTTTCTCGAGCTTGCGGTCGATCGTGAATACCAGTCCGGCCGGCGCGCCGAAGAACACATAGTTCTGCGCGCGGTACGCCTTCGACTTCTCATGGTCGCCCTTGCCGATGCCCAGCGTGCCGTAAAGCCCCCAGCCGCAGGCGCGGCGCCGCGCGAGATAAGGCTCGAACACCGGGTCGGTGTAATAGTCGTAATCGCGCTTGTGCCCGGGCTCGTCGTTCAGGAAAGCCGCCTGTATCGCCCCGCCGACGCGCCGCAGCGTGGCACCGGTCAGCACATGCACCTGCCAGGGCTGGATGTTCGACCCACTGGGCGCATGACGGCCAAGCTCGACAATTTCACGCAGCAGCCGCGGCGGCACCGGATCGGGCCGGTAGGCGCGGATCGAGCGGCGGGTACGCGCCGCCTCGAACACGTCGGCGGCTGCTTTGTTGATGTCATCCATGAGATCTCCGGCAAGAGGCTTGTTGTCCGGTGCCGAGTTTAACAAGGCGGCCTTGGGCGGCAGCCCGCAATTGACCGCCGGGGCGCGCTTGGTCAAACTGCGCCGGCCGCCATGAATCCGCTCACTCCGCGCATCGGCGTCTACTTCGCGCTGCTCCAGTTGCTGTTCACGATGACGTGGACGGTGTACATCATTTTCCTGCCACGCCTGGCTGCGGAAGCCGGCATCCCCAAGTCCTGGATCCTGTGGATCCTGATCGCGGATCAACTGGTGTTCGTGATTGCCGACTGGCTGGTGGGAACCCGTGCCGACCGCATGTCGCGTGTCGTCGGCCGCCTCGGTCCGCGGCTGGCGCTGGTGACGCTGATCTCCGCGCTGGCCTTCCTGCTGCTGCCCTTCGCCGCGCCACTGGCGAGCCCGCTGCTGCTGCTCGCGCTGACCTTCCTCTGGACCGTGACCTCCTCGGCGCTGCGTGCACCACCGCTGATGCTGATCGGCAAGTACGCCGCTGCGGGCGCGCGGCCGGTAATTGCCGGCTTCTGGCTGTTCGGCTTCGGCATGGCCGGCGCGCTCGCGCCGTACCTCACCATCGTGCTGCGCGATGCCGATCCTCGGCTGCCCTTCGCGCTGGCCTCGGTTTCGGTGGCCATCGCCGCCTGGGCGCTCGGCTGGGCCGAACGCAGCCTCGCGGCGGCCGCGCCCGCTGCGGAACAACCGGCTCGCAAGCCACTGCCGATCTGGGGATTCCTTGCCGTGGTCGCCCTCGCCGCGCTCGGCTTCCAGGTGCATTTCTCGCTGTCCTCGGCGCCGCAGTACCTGCGCTTCGTGCCGGCGGAACAGCTCGGCCAGTTGATGCCGGCGTTCTGGGCGGGATTCAACCTGGCGATGCTGCCGCTGACGCTGCTGATCCGCCGCTACGGAGACTTCCGCATCCTGGCAGCCGGCACGCTGGCCGGTGCAATCGCAGTGCTCTATGCCACCCAGGCCTCTTCACTGGCCACGCTGGTCGCGGCACAGGTCGCCGCCGGCGCTGCCTGGGCCGCGGTGATGTTCGGCGCCTTCGGCGCGGCGATCCTGCTGGGACGCACCGGGCGCGAGGGTTTCGCCACCGGCGGCCTGTTTTCGATGCTGGCCTTCGCTGCGATGCTGCGCATCCTGCTGATCGCCACCCAGCTCAACCATGATGCCGGCCTGCAGCAGGCGCTGGTCTACCTGCCGGCCGCCTGCTGGGGCATGGCCGCGGTACTGCTGCTACTCCTGCTCCGCGCCGGCCGCGCGAATACCTGAGGCCAGCACCAGCGCCAGCTTCTCGGCGCGGCTCAGCTGCTTGATGCGATATTCGCGCTTGCTCGCCTCCGACCGGTTTGCCGCGGGTTCGCTGTAGACCAGCACCACCGGACGCCGCGCCCGGGTATAGTTCGCGCCCGCGGCCTTGCCGGCGTTGTGTTCGGCAATGCGCCGGCCGGCGTCGCGCGCGATGCCGGTGTACAGCGTGCCGTCGGCGCAGCGCGCGATGTAAACCTGCCATGAACCCAATGTTGGCCCCGCTGTCTGTTTGGATGACCCGTCGAAGCCACGTATCATGCCGCCAATGAAATCATTCCGCCATCTGCTCTGCGCCGTTTTGCTGTGCCTCCCCGCCGCCCTTCATGCCGCCGAAGCGCGAAACGCGCTGTTTGGCATTGAACTCGGCACGCGTTTCGACCTGCCGGCCTGCGCCCGCAACCAGGATGCGCTGACCGACCGCCATTGCCACAACGCGGCTCAGAAAGTGAAGACGCCCTGGGGCACCGAGGAACACCGCGTGTACTACCCGAGGCCCAAGGTCGTGCCCTGGGCGCGCGGCGAACTGCAGGTTGAAACGACCAAGGGCATCATCATCGCCATCCATGTCAACACCTGGGGCATCCAGGGCCAGGGTTCGGCGCTGGAAGACCTGACCCGCAAATATGGCGAACCGACACGCCAGCGCAGCGAAAAAATCGTCGGCCAGCGCTCGCGTTTCCCCTCGAAGTTCGCCGAATGGGAACTGAAGGATCTCTGGGTGAGCCTGGAGGGCACCACCAGCACCGTGGACTGGGGGCGGGTCACGCTGGCAACGCCGGATTACCGCAAACGCGTGAAACAGTCGGCAAAACCGTGACAGCCCTGCACTTCCTGCCGGCCGCGGCAATCGCGCGGCGTATCCGCAGCGGCAGCCTTAGCGCCGCAGACGCGCTGGAATCCGCGCTCGAACGGCAGCAGGCGCTGCACGGCCACCTCAATGCCGTCGTGGTGACCGACCTCGCGGCCGCGCGCAAGGCGGCGCGCGCGATCGACCGCGCCATCGGGCGCGGCGAACGTCCCGGCCCGCTCGCCGGCGTGCCGATGACCGTCAAGGAATCCTTCGATGTCGCCGGCCTGCCGACGACCTGGGGGCTGGAGCACCGGAAGAACAACATCGCGCAGCGCGACTCGGCCGTCGTCGAGCGGCTGCGCGCCGCGGGCGCCGTGATCTGGGGCAAGAGCAATGTGCCGGTGCTGCTTGCCGACTGGCAGACCCATAACCCCCTGTACGGCACCACCTGCAATCCCTGGGACACGGGCCGCACGCCCGGCGGCTCCAGCGGCGGCGGCGCTGCAGCGCTCGCCGCGGGCATCACTGCGCTGGAGTACGGCTCGGACATCGGCGGGTCGATCCGCAATCCGGCGCACTACTGCGGCGTTTACGGACACAAGACCACCTACGGCATCGTGCCAGTGCGCGGCCATGCGCTGCCCGGAACCTGGGCCGCAACCGACATGTCGGTGCTCGGACCGCTGGCGCGTTCTGCGAAGGACCTCGAACTCGCACTGCGGATGACCGCAGGTCCCGACGGCGCGGAACGCGGCGTCTTCCGGCTCTCACTGCCGTCACCCGCGTTCACGGCATTCAGGGGACTGCGCATCGCCGTGCTGACCGGTGCCGCAGTCGCCCCGGTCTCAACCGCCGTCTCCGGTGCCCTCGCCGCGCTCGCCGGATTCCTCTCCCGCCAGAAAGCAAGAATCGACCTGCAGCCTGCACTGCCTTTTGACCCTTTCGAGCATGACCGGCTTTACGTACTGCTGCGCCGCGCGGCAACCTCGATGCGCGCGCATGACGACGTCTCGTTCGCAAAACTGCTGACCGAGCGCGATGCACTGGACCCGGCCGACCGCAGTTATCGCGCCGAGCAGGTACGCGGCAATACGCTGTTTCACCGCGACTGGCTGCGCCTGAACAATGAACGTCATCGGCTACGCGCGGCCTGGGCCGATTTTTTTCACCGCTACGACCTGCTTCTGTGTCCTGCCGCGGCGGGCACCGCCTTTCCGCGGAATCCCGCCGGCCAGCGCTGGGAGCGCGCGATCGATGTCGATGGAACGCCGCAGCCGGACACCACGCAGATCTACTGGATGGGCATGGCCAGCGTGTCGCAGTTGCCGGCGACCGTGGCGCCGGTCGCAATCGCCGCCGACGGGCTGCCTGTCGGCGTGCAGATCATCGGCCCGCAGTACGCCGATCTCTCGACCATCCGCTTCGCGCAGCTGCTCGAACGCGAATACCACGCATTCCACCCGCCCGCGGACTGCCCCTGAACACGCAACACCAAGAGGACCAAAATGCCGAACACCGTTCTTCACACCGCCATCGCGGCATTGCTGTTTTCCGCCACAACCGCCCTGCACGCACAGGACTGGCCGTCACGCCCGGTACGCATGATCGTGCCCTACACCGCAGGCGGAGCCACCGACCTGCTCGCGCGTGCAGTCGGCGAACGGCTGGGCAGCGCGATCGGCCAGACCGTCGTCATCGACAACCGGCCCGGCGCCAACACCATCATCGGCTACCAGCTTCAGGCCGGGGCGGCGCCCGATGGTTACACCCTGATCATGGGCGGCTTCAACGCCCTGGTGATGAACCCTCTGCTCTACAAATCGCTGCCTTACAACGTCGAGCGCGATTTTGCGCACATCGGGCTGGTCGGCATCTCCCCACTGGTGGTCGCCGTCCACCCGTCTCTGCCCGCCCGTTCGCTGAAAGACCTGGTCGCCTACGCCAAAGCCCATCCCGGCAAGCTCAATTTCGCGTCCTCCGGTAACGGCAACCTGACCCACATCGCGGGCGAGTTGTTCATGAGCATGGCCGGTATCCAGATGCAGCATGTGCCGTACAAGGGCGGATCGGCGAGCATGGCCGACCAGCTGACCGGCGTGATCCAGCTCAAGTTCGACACCCCGATCACTGCATTGCCGTACATCCGGGACGGCCGCCTGCGCGGACTCGCCGTCACCTCGCGCAAGCGCATGAGCGCGCTGCCCGACCTGCCGACCGTCGCCGAACAGGGCTACAGGGATTACGACGCTGCGACATGGTTCAGCATCGCCACGCGCAAAGGCACGCCGCAGCCGGTCATCGGGCGCCTGAGCAGCGAGCTCTCGCGCATCGTGCAGATGCCCGACATGCGCTCGCGCTTCGGCGCCGTCGCCATCGACCTCGCCAGCGGCTCGCCCGACGAGCTCGAGAAGCTGGTCAGGCAGGATACCCAGCGCTGGGCGGCGGTGATCAAAAAATCCGGCGTAACGCTGGACCCCTGAACACCGCGGGTTTCCGCCCCGGATGGACCGGGGCATAATGCGGCCTCGATTAAAAACGACCAAGGAACGGACATGCCAGCTATCACCACTGCAAGCGGACTGATCATCGAAGACCTCGTCACCGGCGAGGGCGCAGAAGCCGCAGCCGGCCAGGAAGTCACCGTGCACTACACCGGCTGGCTCACCGACGGCAAAAAATTCGACTCGAGCAAGGACCGCGACGATCCTTTTGTGTTTCCGCTGGGCGGCGGCCGCGTGATCCGCGGCTGGGACGAAGGCGTGCAGGGCATGAAGATCGGCGGCAAACGCAAGCTGACGATTCCCCCGGCGCTGGGTTACGGCGCGCGCGGCGCCGGCGGCGTGATTCCGCCCAATGCGACCCTGGTGTTCGAAGTCGAACTGCTCGCCACGGAATAAACACCATGGCCGGCCGGCACATTCGGATTCCCTCCTCCGGCGGCAGTGGCGAATTCGACTGTTACCTCGCGCTGCCTCCAGGTGACACGAAAACGCCGGCGGTGGTGCTTGCCTCGGCGGTGCATGGCGTCAATGACGATATCCGCGGCATCGCCGACGAGTTTGCCGCAAAGGGGTACATCGCCGCGGCGCCGGACCTGTTCTGGCGTACGCTGCCCGGCCCCCTGCCGCGCGAGGACGAACGCGCGGGCCAGCGCTCGCAGCCGCGGATGCCGGTGCTGAAGGCCGGCGAAACCGACATGGCCGACACGCTGGCCATGGTGCGCACGCTGCCGCTGCACAATGGCAAAGCGGCGAGCATGGGTTTCTGCTTCGGCGGCCCCTATGCCGTGATCGGCCCGAAACGGCTGGGCTTCGACGCCGGCATCGGCTGCCACAGCACGCAGATGAAGGATTTCCTTCACGAATTCGACGGCCTGGAAAAACCGGTCTGCCTGATCTGGGGCGACCGGGATTTCGCGGCGCCGCCGGAGGTGCTCGCTGCCTACACCGAACGCGCGAAACGCCAGCCGACGCTCGCCGTGCACGTTTTTCCCGGCGTGGAGCACGGCTACATGATGCGCGAGAACGCCAAGGCCTGGAGTCCGGAAACCTACGCGTTCTCGATGGACAAGGCCCTGGCGATACTGCAGAGCCTGCGGTGATTTGTAGCGGGTGAGCGGTAAGCGGGGAATGGTTATGAGGTGGGAGAGCTCCACCAGCGCTCACTGCTTACCGCTTACTACTCACCATTCACTGATTACCCTGCTGCCTGCCGATCAGGCACAGCAGCAACGCGCGCTGCTCATCGCTGAGCCCCGGCGCCGCATCGTTGGGCGCCCAGCGGCGCTTGAATGCGGCCACCGCCGCCGGCAGCCGCGTGACGTCATAACCCAGTGCCGCGAGCAGCAGGGCATCGTCCACCGTCGATGCAGACTCCGGATACGGCGGATCGCACCACAGTCCGAATCCCGCCTCGGCAAGGCGCCGCCACGGAAACAATTCACCGGGATCAACCTTGCGTCCGGGCGCGACATCACCGTGCGCGAGCACATTCGCCGGCGGAATATTCCAGCGCGCGGCCAGGTCGCCGAGCAGCGCGATCAGCGCCTCGATCTGGATGTCCGGATAAGGCTCCCGGCCGTTGTTGTCGAGCTCGATGCCGATCGACGAGGAATTGAGGTCGCGGTTGCCGCCCCAGTACGAATCGCCGGCATGCCAGGCCCGTTTCAGTTCATCAACGAGGTAGAGGATGCGGCCGTCGCGCGCGACCAGGTAATGCGCGCTGACCTGCGTCAGCTGGCTGGTCAGCGTCGCCACCGCCTCCTCCGCCGTGTTGTTGGTGGTGTGGTGCAGGATCACGTAGTTCGGGCGGCGCTCACTGAAATTCGGAGAGGAGTGCACCTCCACCGGCAACGTCGTGTAACGCGGCAGGGGCGCGCAGGCGGACAATGCCGCCGTCAGCACCCCCGCCGAAATCCACCGCCGTGCCCGCCCGGTCATCCTGTTTCCTTTCTACCGCGACCAGGACGACTGTACCACGCGGCCCCGCAATCGGTTACCCTCGCGCCATGAATTCCGCATCCCCGCGCACCATCACCCGCGAAGTGCTCAACGAACTGCCGGTGCGCCGTTACGAAGGGCCCGTCCACTTCATCGACACCCCGGCGCTGCTGCACGCCGCGCGCAGCGACATCCTCGATGAACCGGTGCTCGGCTTCGATACCGAAACCCGCCCCGCCTTCCGCAAGGGCGAAAGCTACCTGCCGAGCCTGGTGCAGGTCGCCACCGCGCGCGCGGTGCATATTTTTCCGCTGCGATATCCCGACACCCACGGCCTGCTCGCCGAGATGCTCGCGGCCGGTACTGCCAAGGCCGGCGTGTCGCTGGCCTACGACCTGAGGACGCTGAAGCAGGTGTTCCCCTTCGAGGACAAGCAGGTCATCGACCTCGGCCTGATCGCCAAACGCTGCGGCTACGGCCAGACCGGCCTGCGCAATCTTGCCGGCCTGCTGCTCGGTTACCGCGTGCCCAAGGGCGCGAAGACCACGAACTGGGCGGCGCCGCAGTTGACGCCGGCGCAGATCACGTATGCCGCAACCGACGCCTGGGTATGCCGCGAGTTGTACCTGAAATTCCGGGCCGACGGGCTCGTCGCCGACTCGTGATCAGGCCCGGAACACAAGGCATGTCCGGATTCCACCGGCTGGCTGGCGCACTTGCGGCGCTGGCGCTGATGGTGCTGGCCGGCAGCTGCGCACAGATGCCGGCCACCGAAATCACGCCCATCGTGTTCAGGCCCGACCCGGTCACTCAAACGCTGGAGAGCGAAACCGTACGCACACAGGTGGTCGAACGCAACACCGGCGTCGAACAATTCAGGCTGCGGGGGCCCTTCGAAGTCAGCGTGCGCAGCGACCAGGTCATCCGGCTGTCCGCCAAGGAGCGCATACCCGCCGATTTCTACATCTCGGCACTGGGCAGGAGCGCACCGCTGGCGATCATGTTGCACGGTTACGGCAACGGCAAGGCCGACCACGGCTATCAGGGCATGCATCTCGCGACCTGGGGCATCAACAGCATCGTGCTGCAGTTGCCCAACCGCGGATCCTGGGTGGCGCACGGACGCACGCTCTCGCGCATTGCCGATCACATCCGCAAGCGGCCCGCCCAGTTCCCCGACATCGACACCCGGAACATCCTTCTGGTCGGCCACTCCTTCGGCGCATCGGCAGTGGTCTATGCCATGGGCCAGGGCACACCCGTGGCCGGGAGTGTACTGCTCGACCCCGCGTCATTCGGCAGCGGGCTCACTGCAGCACTTGGACGCGTCACCCGTCCGGTGATGATCATTGGCGCGGACGAAACGGTGTTCCCCGCACGCGGCCGCGACGGCTTCCTGCGCAACCTGCGCGGCCATGCCGGCGAGGTGTCGATCCGCGGCGCCGGCCACGAGGACGCGCAATTCAGCCTGGCCGACGACGGCACACGCGAAGAGCAACTCGCCTTTCTCAGCACGCTCACCGCGGCAGCCATCAGCATCAGTTCGACCGGCCAACTGGACTACGCCTGGCAAAGTTACGAACCCGCCATCACCGCCGGCCGTCTTTTCGATACCAGGAAAAAATAGAAACGGCCGGACCTGCACGGAGGATCACCTTGCGCCGCATCACCATCACCCACAGCCTGCTTCCCGCAATCCTGGCCTTTGCAGGCATCGCACTCCCGGCAGGGGCCGCCGCCCCGGTATTCGACCTCGAAGCCTCCAGACAGCAGAGCATCTACCACAGCCGCGGCGAAACCCGGCCCGAAGGTTATGTCATCGACCGCGGCCTCGCCGCCTATGTGTTCGCCCTGATGCCCGGATTCGAATCCGCCGTCGCAAACCTCGGACCTGATGAGCGCTGGCTCGACATCGGCGCTGGTCGTGGGCAGGCGATGATCGACTACCATGCGCCGGCAAAGGCCGATGGCAATACCCGCCCCGCAGCGCCGCGCCGCAAAGCGGGCACCGTGGCACTGTCGATCGAGGATCGCCGCACGGAAGCCTGGCATCGGGCCGCGGCCGGCGCCGAACCGGGGCGGATGCACTACCTGTTCGACAAACCGCTGCGCAATTTCACGGCCGCCGAACTCGGCGCCCCGTTCCAGTTGATCAGCGACGTCATCGGCGGATTTTCCTACACCGACAACCTGAGCCGCTTCATGGAAAAAGTGCTGGAGATCCTCGCCATCGACGGCAGCTTCTACACCCTGCACCAGGACGTGATGTCGGAGGCCGGGGACAACAAGCCGCATTATGCGCACGCCGGTTTCCTGACCCGGATTCTCGATGACGACGACAGGGACATCAGCATCTGCGCCTGGCTCCGGCAGATCAGCTGTGTCGAGGTCAGTTGCCAGCCAAAAGCCGGCTGGGTGCCGCCGATCCAGACCTATCGCGTGCGCAAGGTTTGCAACGACACCGCGGTGCCCCGGCTGGAACGTATCGAATACAGCTCAGGCACACCGCCGGAGCGCGTGTTCAGGTTCGCCGCGCCGCGCGACGCCGGCACCCGCCGGAAGCCGTAAAACAGGCTGTCATTCCTTCGGCAGCTTCGCTGCCGTGATGACCTTGCCCCAGGCTGCGATCTCGGTCTTGATCTGGGCCAGAAACTCGTCGGGCGAATTGCCCTCGGGCTCGATGCCCAGCGCAGCCAAACGCTCCGAAATCTCCGGTTTGCGCACAATCGTCGCCAGTTCCCGGTGCAGACGGCTGACAATCGCCGGCGCTGTGCCTTTCGGCGCATGCAGCCCATACCAGGACAGCACCTCGTAACCGGGCAGGGTTTCGGCAATGGTCGGCAGGTCGGGCGCAGAGGCCAGTCTCTTGGTGCCGGTGACGCCCAGCGCCCGCAGCTTGCCCGCCTGGATGTGCGCGAAGGCCGAGGAATAGGCGCTGATCAGCATCTGCACCTGCCCCGCCATCAATTCGGCCAGCGCCGGACCGGCGCCCTTGTACGGCACGTGCACGATGTCGATGCCGGCCAGGTACTTGAACTGCTCCCCGGCGAGATGCGCGGTCGACCCCGTGCCGGCGGACGCGAAATTGATGCTGCCCGGCTTCGCCTTCGCCAGCGCGATCACGTCCTTCACCGCTTTTGCCGCCACCGAGGGATGCACCACCAGCACCAGCTGGCTCGAGCCGACACGGCTGACGGGCCTGATGTCCTTCGTCGGATCGTAGGGCAGTTTCAGCCGCAGATTGGGCGCAATGACGATCTCGCCGCCCGCCGACATCAGCAGCGTGTGGCCATCGGCGGCCGACTGCGTCAGCAGGGTCACCGCCAGCGTGCCGCCTGCGCCGCCGCGGTTGTCGATGATGACCTGCTGCCCCAGAACCGCCGTCAGGTGCGGCGCCACCAGGCGCGCAGTCAGGTCGCTGGGGCCGCCGGGCGGATAACTCACCAGCATGCGCACCGGGCGCTGCGGATATTTCGTTTCGGCAGCCAGCGCGTCACCCGCGGCATGCGCCATCGCCAGCGCAAGCAGCGCCGCAAAAAAACACCTGCTGAAGATCGTCATGCCCGCCTCCCCGTTGCCGGCCCGCTGCCGGTCGCCCATCTTAACGCAGCCCGGCCGGACTACCTCGGCTGCACGGCGGCATCGAGGCCGCGGATCATCCGCCGCAGCTGGTCACCGGTGATCAGCTCGATGTCGATGCGGTTCTCCTCGACGAAGCGCCGCGCCTCATCGGTGAAGGACCCCGAAGTCACCACGAAAACGCCGGCCGCACCCTCGGCCGCGGCCACGCCGCAGATCTCGCGCACCACTTTCACGCCGACACGCTGCACCCGCCAGTGTTTGCACTGCACGAGATAACGGTCTTCCCCGATGCTCGCCACCAGATCGACGCCGCCGTCGGCCTCGTGACCGCCGCGCTGCTCGACGCTGAAACCCTTGCGCCGGAAAAACTCGCCGACCAGGTTCTCGAACTCGCGCCAGGACAGCAGTTCGAGCGCCGCATGACCGCGCTCGCCGGCGACCGCCGCGTAGTTCCGGCGATGACGGAAATCCAGCCAGGCCGACACCGCTGCCGCGCCGAGGAAAAACAGCGGCAGCAGATACTGCAGTCCCTGTGCCATGCTGCCCGCGGCCGCCCGGAACGCGGACCACGGTCCACCCGGCGCAGCGCCGTTGCCGGGAATGATGATGTGCATCAGCACCTGCAGCAGCAGGCCGGATAGCAGCGCCGCCAGCACGCCGGCCCACCATGGCCGGCGCGCCATGTGATCGACCAGCAATTCCAGTGGATGTGCCCCGCTCCGTGCCATGCCCGCCTCCTCGCGGCACATTGTGTCGCGGCAAGCCGCGGAACAACAATGCACTGGTGCACGGACGCTCAAACCGGATTGCGCAAAACCTCAGTCATTTCATTACAAGTATTTGTTTTTATTGATATTTTTAGATGGACGTCAGCGCAGGCCGGCCGCCGTCAATTCGCGGGTATCGTCAGCACCGGCTGCTGCGGCACGACGCCCGTTTCCGCGATCGAGGAAAATATTTTCAGGAAGGAAAACGCGCGCTTGGAGGCGAGGTCGCGATCATCGATCCAGAACCAGTGATTGCGGTAACGCACGGCCACATAGGCATCCGCGGGTGGCCCCTCGCCGGCGAGCACTCTCGCCACCGGGTAGGAATTGCCCCCGCCGGGACTGCCTTCCCCCTTTTGCAGCGGACGCGCACGCCCTTCCGCCAGGTGCTGTTCGGGCACTTCGACGCCGGATGACAGTTCGACCAGTATTTCCATGATCGAACGCGTCAGCAGCGCGATCTCGCCGCCCCCGGTCCGCAGGGAACCGAAGCCGAGGCGAAGTTCGCGGATTGCGGGATCGATGTCCAGCGCCTTGCGGACAAAGGCAATGTCGGCCGCGGTCTCCGCATCAACCCGTTCGCGGAAAAAAATCCAGGCCGTGTCCGCGGTCACCGGACGGTCGCCGCGCCCGCCCTGAACCGCCACGGGGCGCGCCTCGATGCGCATGCCCAGCGCGCCCGCCTGCTGGATGCGCCGCAGGGCCGCAATGACCTGGGCAAAGGCAGGGTCCTCGCGCCGCGCCCGCGCCGGAGAGGCCGAGTGGTTGTAGACGTCGTTGATCGCGCGCACCGTCGCGCGCAAGATGAAGTCCGCCTGGTGTCCCGACAGGATCATCGCAAATATGGCCTGGGGTGATATCGGCCGCAGCAGGCTGTTGACGAATTTCTCGCCGGTCAGCGGTGCATAGGAAATCGTCGGCCGGTCGGTATAGATGCCGGTCAGCCCGAAACTGCGGTTGGTGTCGCCCGGGGCATTGGGAAAAATCTCGCGCCCGAAACTCACCTCGCTCTGCAACTGGTAGGAGCTGATGACCGTGGACACGTCGAGGAAAGTCGGCGTGTCGAAATAACGCAGCTTGATGATGTTGAGCAGCGTCTGCTCCTTCCAGGAATCGGCGATCGCTCCGCCGTAGTCCAGGCGGTCACGCTGCACGCTGCCAACCCCGATGCTCTGGCAGCCCTGCAAGGCCAGCAACGCCGCCACCGGTATCCAGCGCAAGCGGTTCAGCATTCCTGATCTCCCCTGATCGTGAAATCGGCCTGGTCGGCCTTCGCTGCAGTACGATTCTACCCCCGCGATTGCGGGATCAGCCGCCCCTCGCCAACACCAGCAGGACCTTGAGACCGCCCTGCGGACGGTTCCTGATCTCGATCCGGCCGCCATGCAATTCGGCAATGTTTTTCGCGATCGCCAGCCCCAGTCCGGTGCCGCCGGTATCGCGGCTGCGCGAGCCCTCGACCCGGTAGTAGGGCTCGAAGACCCGGTCGAGATGTTCCGGCGGGATGCCCGGTCCCTCATCGAGGATGCTGATCTGCAGCACGCCTCCGCCGTCATTCACCACGACACGGGCGGTCTTGCCGTACTTGATCGCGTTTTCCAGCAGGTTGGCAAGGCAGCGCTTGAGCGCCTGCGGCCGGCCCGGATAGGGATACTCCGCACGCCCCTCAATCGTCACCACGCCGCCGGTCTCGCGCAGATCGGCCTGCAGGCTCTCCAGCAACGCATTGATGTCCAACTGGCGCGGCGCCTCGCCGTTATCCATGCCGCGCAAAAAATCGAGCGCGGATGCGACCATCCCTTCCATCTCCCGCAGGTCGCGCTCGAACTTGTCGCGCAACTCCACGTCCTGCAGCAGCTCGGCGCGCAGCCGCAGCCGCGTGATCGGCGTCTTCAGGTCGTGCGACATCGCCGCCAGCACCCCGGTGCGCTCGCGCAGGTAGGCCGCAAGCCGCGACTGCATGGTGTTGAAGGCGCGCGCCGCCTGCGCCACTTCCGCCGGCCCGGTCTCCGCCAGAGGCGGGCGGTTGATGTTGCGGCCCAGTTCATCCGCTGCGTCGGCCAGCGTTTTCAGCGGGCGCGTCGCCCAGCGCACCGCCACCAGCGACACCGCGATCACCGCCGCCAGCAGCAGCAGGATGCTCGCCAGCAGGCGATACGGCCAATGTTCGGTGGCCTGCGGCGGACGCGTGTCGAAAGTGGCCAGCGTGCCATCACGCAAGCGGACCTGGGCAACAAAAGTCAGCCCCCCGCCTCCGCCACCGCCGCCATGGCGCATCATCGGTGGCGTCCATTCCCCCTCACCCGCGGTCCATCGCGGCGTGTGCGGGGCCATGCCGCCCCTGCCCTGCACACCTGCCGCCATGCCGACGGTCACGAACCGGTCCTCGCCCAGATAACGTCGCAGCAGCGAAGCAAACAGCAAGGCCCGCGCCGCGGATTCGCTGCCGGCATCCGCCGGCGCAAGCGGCGCCCGGTCCAGGCTGACAGCCAGCGGCGGCGCGGCCAGCACCCGGACGATCTTCTGCCGCTCGGCGGGTGCCAGCGTGTCAAGCAGATTGACGATATCGGCGATCCGCTGGGCCGACTGCATGCCGCTCGCCTGCGCCAGCAGCTCGCTGCGGTCGTGCATGTGGATCGCAAAACTCAGCAGCTGCGCGACCAGCAACCCACCCAGCAGCACCAGCGTCAGCCGGCTGAACAGCGAACGCGGCAGCAGGCTCATTGTGCGGCGCCCTCGACATGCGCGGCGAACACATAACCCTGTCCGCGCACGGTCTTGATGATTGCCGGCTCCTTGGCGTCCTCGCCGAGCCGTTGCCGCAGGCGGCTGACCTGGATGTCGATCGCGCGGTCATAGGGACCGGCCTCGCGCGCCAGCATCAGGTCGACCAGCTGGTCGCGGGTCAGCACGCGGTTTGGATGCTCGACAAAAATCTTCAGCAGCCGGAAATCAGTGCCCGACAGCGCCACCAGCACACCCTGCGGCGACGTCAGGTTGCGGGTCGCCGCATCCAGCGTCCAGCCGGCAAAGCGGTAGACACCGCTGTCGCCGCTCCTGAGGTTTTCCGGCAAGGCACGCGCACGCCGCAGCACACTCTTGATGCGCGCCAGCAGTTCGCGCGGGCTGAAGGGTTTGGCGACATAGTCGTCGGCGCCCAGTTCAAGGCCGACGATGCGGTCGGTCTCCTCGCCGCGGGCCGTCAACATGATGACCGGCACCCCGGAGCGGGCCCGCAGCTCACGGCACAGCGTCAGTCCATCCTCTCCGGGCATCATCAAGTCGAGGATCACCAGGTCGGGATGGGCCTGGGCCATCGCCGCCCGCAACCCCCTGCCGTCGGCGGCGGCGCTAACGCGGTAGCCCTGCTGTTGCAGGTATTCGCTCAGCAGGCCGCGGATTTCCCGGTCGTCATCCACCACCAGGATGTGGTCTGGCGTGTTCATGGCCGCACTCATGGTTTGCGTTTATACCGGAGCGATGCGCAGGCTGCCCGGAAAATTGTATCGCAGTGTATCAACGCCCCTTCAGCCGCAAATCTGCGATACCAAAGTCCCCTTGCCGGCAACAGTTGGCTTACAGGTTAATGCGTTAATGCAGACGTCCGGAACGTGCATGCAAGGATGCAGGGGCCCGGACAAGAACCCACAACTTCACGCAAAGGAAGAGACCATGAATACGCTGAACCAGATCGCTGCCGCAGTCACACTTTCCCTCGGCCTCGCCGCCACCGTCCACGCCCATCCGATGGGCGGCAACATGGGCCACGGCGCACAGCAGGGCGTACAACAGCACCAGGGCATGCAGGGGCACGGCAGTCAGAACCGCATGGAAGGCATGAAACACGGCCGCATGCAGGGCATGAAGCACGGCGAATCGCAGGCCGGACACGGCAAGACGGAAGGCCACGGCCCGCGCGGCACGCAAGGCGGGCAGGCCCTGATGAGCCCGGAAGAGCGCAGCGCCTTCCGCGACAAGATGCGCAATGCCAGGACCCCGGAAGAGCGCCAGCAGCTGGCCCAAGCCAACCGCACCGAGATGGAAAAGCGCGCAGCCGAAAAAGGCATCACGCTGCCCGAGCACCGCGGCCAGGGCACCGGCCCTGCGGTCCGGGAGCATCAGCACTGAGCCTGGCGGCCACAGTGGGAGGGGCGCGCTACGGCCCCTCCATTTTTCATCTCCTCAAGGAAGCATCGCATGAAAACCCGCAGCCCGCTCGTCATTGCGGCAGCCACCATCGCCGCATTGACGGCCAGTGCCGTCATGGCGCAACAACCGACACCGCGCGGACCCGGTACCGGCATGCATCACCACGGCAGTGCCGGCCATGAGCCGATGATGCGCCAGGGCATGGGGCCCGGCATGGGGCCCGGCATGGGGCGCGGCCCGGTCGGCATGCTGACGACGCAGGATGCCAACTCGGCCACCGACATGGGCATAACCATGAACCTGGTGCACGAGAACACCAGGATCAAGCGCACAGTCACCCGTCTCCCCGACGGCATCAAGACCGTTACCGAATCCGACGACCCCAGAATCGCGCAGGACATCAAAGCGCATGTCGCCAGCATGTCAGGCAGGCTCGCCGAGGGCAAGGAATTCAATATTTTCAGCACCACCTTGCCGGTCATCTTCGACAACGCGAAGAACATCAAGTCCACTGTCGAATACACGGTCAGGGGCGCCGTCGTCACCCGCACCGCCCAAGACCCGAAGGTGGTCGCCGCGCTGCAGGCCCACGCCGACGAGGTCACGGAACTGGTCAGGGAAGGGCCGGTCGCCTTCCATCGCGGCATCGACGCGCGCATGGCCATGGGGCCGGGTGGACCGCGCGGCGCAGGCGCCGGCACGGCCGGACAGGACCGCCAACCGCAACACACGCATTAAAATCCGGAACCAAAAAGCAAGGAAGCCCCGGCATGAAACGATGCACGCTGCTCATCACATTGTTCTGCTCACTGTCTGTGCTGCCGGCCGCCGCACAAACGCCGCACCGGCATGACCACAGCTTCAGCGGTGCCGAACACTGGGCGAAAGTGTTCGACGATCCGCAGCGCGACGCCTGGCAGAAACCGCACGAGGTGATCCAGACACTGAAACTGAAACCGGACGCGGTCATCGCCGACATCGGCGCCGGCACCGGTTATTTCGCAGTGCGCTTTGCGCACATGGCGCCGAATGGACGCGTCTACGCAGTCGATGCCGAGCCGGACATGGTCAAGTACCTGGCCGAACGCGCGAAACGCTCGGGGCTCGGCAATCTCACCGCAGTGCAAGCACAACCGGGGGACCCGAAATTGCCGGGCAAGGTGGATCTGGCCATCCTGGTCGACGTCTATCACCACATCGACAAGCGCGAACAGTATTTCCGCAGGCTGCAGGATTCATTGAATTCCGGCGGTCGGCTGGCGATCATCGACTTCCGGCTCGATTCGCCGGTCGGTCCGCCGCGTGCAGCGCGCATCGCAGCGGAACAGGTCAAGTCAGAATTGCAGGGCGCGGGTTATCAGCTCAGCGAGGAACACGGCTTCCTGCCGAACCAGTACTTCCTGGTTTTCCGGCCGGCACAGAAATAAGAAATATACTTAAAAAAACAAATACTTACATTGAATTATCGGCCTGCCGTCATTTGTAGAGCGCCTCGCGCACCTTGCCGCGAAACACGCGATAGGCAAACACCGTGTAACCGGCGATGCAGGGCAGAACGATCACCGCGCCCCAGAACATGAACCACAGCGCGCTGTCATGCGAGGCCGCATCCCAGATGGTCATGCGGTCGACAACGACATAGGGGAAGATGCTGTAGGCGAGTCCGAGGAAGGCCAGCACGTAAATCGCCACCGCCCCGGCGAAGGGTTTCCAGTCGGCGGCAGCGGGCTGCAGGCTGCGCCACACCCAAACACCGGCTGCAAGGCTCGCCGCCGGCAGCAGCATCAGGCCCAGCGTGCGCGGGAAATCGAACCACTTCTCGCTCACCGTCTGGCTCGCCAGCGGCGTTGCAATCGATACCAGCGCGACGCCCAGCGCCACCCACAGCAATCCCCATTTTGCCCAGGCCCGCGCCTTGCGCTGCAGTTCGCCCTCGGTGCGCAGCACCAGCCAGGTCGCGCCGAGCAGCACGTAACCGCCGCAGACGCCGCCGCCGACCAGCAGCGCAAACAGCCAGTACGCAAAACCCGGCTCGAAACCGGTGATGTAGCGGCCGAGCATGAAACCCTGGGCAAGGCTGGCGAGGAAGGAGCCGAACCAGAACAGCCAGTTCCACAGCTCCGCATGCCAGCCCAGCGCCTTCATCCTGAATTCGAAGGCCACGCCGCGGAACATCAGGCCGATCAGCATCACAGTCACCGGCAGGTAGAGCTCGCCCAGCACCACGCCATGCGCCTTCGGAAACGCCACCAGCAGCAGGCCGATGCCCAGCACCAGCCAGGTTTCATTGGCATCCCAGAACGGACCGATCGAGGCCACCATCAGGTCCTGCTCCGGGGCACTGGCTGCCGGCATCAGCATGCCGACACCGAGGTCGTAACCGTCGAGCACGACATAGGCAAGGATGGACACGCCCATCAGCACCGCAAACACCACCGGCAGGTCGATATTCATTTCCGCATCTCCTGCTGTACGGCACCCTTGCCGGCCATGTGCGTGAGCACCACGAAGTAGGCGAGCAGCATCAGGCTGTAGGCCAGCACGTAACCGGTCAGGCTGGCGCCGAGTTCGGCACCCGAGACATGCCCGACCGCATCGGCGGTGCGCAAAATTCCCGTGACCAGCCAGGGCTGGCGGCCGATTTCGGTGACGATCCAGCCGGCGAGCGTGGCAATCCAGCCGGAGAAGGTGAACGCAGCGAAAGTCCACAGCAGCGCGCGCGGCAGCGGCCCGCCGCGACGCAGCCGCCAGGCGCCAAACCAGGCCAGCGCCAGCATGCCGACCCCGATGCCGACCATCAGGCGAAACGCGTAGAACACCGGCGCCACCGGCGGGCGATCCGGCTCGAACTCGTCGAGTCCCTTCAATTCACCATCGGCATCGTGCTTCAGGATCAGCGCAGCGCCCTTGGGGATTTCAATGGCGTAATCGTTGCGCCGCTCCTGTTCGTTGGGCACGGCAAACAGCACCAGCGGCGCGCCCTTCTCCGTCTTCCAGATGCCTTCGATCGCTGCAATCTTCGCCGGCTGGTGCTCCAGCGTGTTGAGGCCATGCAGGTCGCCGACGAATATCTGCACCGGCGCCAGCACCGCGGCCACCAGCACCCCGGCGCGCAGCGTCTTCAGCGCCGATGCGTCATCGGGCGCCTTCAGCAGCCGCCAGGCCGACAATCCGGCAATCACGAAAGACGCGGTCAAGCCGGAGGCCAACATCATGTGCGTGAAGCGGTACGGGAACGAGGGATTAAAAATCACCTGCAGCCAGTCACCGGCGATGATCTGGCCGTCGGCGATCACGTGGCCGACGGGGGTATGCATCCAGGAATTGAGCGCGAGTATCCAGAATGCCGACAGCGAGGTGCCGATGGCGACGATCACGGTGGACAGGATATGCAGCCACGACGGCACGCGGTTCATGCCGAAAAGCATGATGCCGAGGAAGGTAGCCTCGAGGAAAAACGCCGTCAGCACCTCATAGGCCAGCAGCGGGCCGGCGATGTTGCCGACCGTGTTCATGAACCCCGGCCAGTTGGTGCCGAACTGGAAACTCATGACGATGCCGGACACCACGCCCATCGCGAAGCTCAGCGCGAAGACCTTGATCCACAGCCGGTAGGTCGCCAGCCAGGCCGGATCGCGGCTGCGCTCGTAACGCACGCGGAAATAGACCAGAAACCATGCCAGCGCAATGGTCAGGCTGGGAAACAGGATATGAAAGGCAATGTTCAGCCCGAACTGGGTGCGGGCCAGCAGCAGGGCTTGTGCAGCGTCCATCGTGGACTCCTTGCCTGATGAGGCCCGCCGGAAGGCCGTGAAGTTCCTCGGGCTCCGAAATCCCTACCGATGCCGCCGGCACGCCTGCCCCTCTATGCTACCTCAGGCCGGACCGGATCGGTCCGAACCTGAAGCGGATGTAGCGGTCAAACGCGGCGTTGCGGACGACATCAAAGCCCCCTAAACTGGCAAATATGAACCGGATGCGCCTTATCGCCGCGTGGTTGTTGATGCTGGCATTGCCCGTGCAGGGCTTTGCCGCCCATGCGCTGGTCATGGCCTGTGACAACCTGCAAAGTCCGGCAGCGCAACAGGCACATCAGGATCACGGCGGGCATGCAGCCGCACACGCCGGACATGACCATGACAGCCACTGCACCGCTGGACATCACCAGGACAACAGCGAAACCGCGAACAGTTCCTCCGGCCACTCCTGCTGCCATCATGCGTCCACCGGCGTGCTGCCGACGACGCATGCCGGCATGCCGGAATCTCCCCGGGAAATCCCCGGCAGCGTGCAGTTGCTGACCACCCTCCATATCCCCGAAATGCCGCAGCGCCCGCCACGGGCCTAATCCCCGTTAAACCTGCAACGGCGCCTGCCGGTCAGGCGGCGTCATGTCGGGCAATTACCCGCCCGCAATCTGTATCGGGGATTCACATGCAAGCGAAACTCGCAGCACTGTGCTGCGCGATGGCCGCCGCCTGGCTGTCGCCGGCGGCGGCGCAGCACACCGAGCGCAAACACCCGGCCGATCCCTCGGCAACGGTGCCAGCGCCGGTCCATTCATCAGCCTTCAGCGGCTACCAGCCGCTGGGCTCCGAAAAGCCCGGAGCATGGCGCGAACTGAATGACGACGTCGGTCGCATCGGCGGCCATCTCGGCATCGTCCGTGGCACAGCCCCGGCTTCAAAACCCGGTCAGTCCGGAGGACATACCGCGCACCAATCCGGAGCAAAACCATGAGTGCCCTACAAAGACTCATGATTGCCGCAGCGGCACTGCTGCTCAGCGGCTGCGCCACATTTTCGGAAGACGGCGGCACCAGCAAGGTCAGCGAGGCGCTCTCGGCACGCGGACTCACGCAGCAGGCTCCCTGGATCAAGTCCGAAACGGATGCGGATCGCGCGGCCGATCAAGTGCGCAAACTGCTGGCACAGCAGCCGCTGACTGCCGACGCCGCTGTACAGGTCGCACTGCTCAACAACCGCGGCCTGCAGGCGCAGTACGCGGAATTGGGCATCGCCGAGGCCGATCTGGTGCAGGCCGGCCGCCTGCGCAATCCCGGCTTCTCCTTCGGCCGCAGCCATCGCGGCGACGAAGTCGAATACGAGCGCGCCTTCATCTTCGACCTGCTGGGCCTGCTGACGATGCCGGTGCGCACCCGCATCGAGACCGAGCGTTTCCAGCTCGCGCAGAACCGGCTCACCGCGGAAATTCTGCAAGTGGCGGCCGACACCCGTCGCGCCTGGATCCAGGCCGTCGCCGCGCAGCAGTCGGCCGCCTATGCCGGACAGGTCCGCGACGCGGCGGAAGCCGCGGCGGAACTCGCCCGGCGCATGGTCCGTGCCGGCAATTTCAGCGCGCTCGACCAGGCACGGGAGCAGGCCTTCTACGCAGACGCCGCAACCCAGCTCGCACGCTCGCGCCAGGCTGCGCTCGCAGCACGCGAGCAGCTCACCCGTTTGATGGGCCTGTGGGGTCCGGACATCGCCTACCGCCTGCCCGAACGGCTGCCGGAACTGCCGCCGGCGCTGCGCGACATCGCGGACATCGAGCAGCAGGCGATGCGCCAGCGCCTCGATGTGCAGGGCGCAATGCAGGAGGCAGAGAACATCGCCGGCACGCTGGGACTGACCCGCACCACCGGCTGGTTCAGCGTGCTCGAGGCCAAGTACATGCGCAACAGCGAAAGCGGTGAACCGCGGCAGACCGGTTACGAGATCGAGCTGCGGCTGCCGATATTCGATTTCGGCACCGCGCGCAATGCCCGCGCCGAGCACATCTACATGCAGGCGGCCAACCGCGCCGCGGACCTCGCCGTGCGCGCGCGCTCCGAAGTGCGCGAAGCCTGGGGCGCCTGGCGCACTGCATACGACCTTGCCCGGCACTACCGCGAGGAGGTGGTGCCGCTGCGCGCGCGCATCGCCGAGGAAACGCTGCTGCGCTATAACGGCATGCTGATGAGCGTGTTCGAGCTGCTCGCCGAATCACGGCAGCAGGTCGGCGCCGTGATCGCCGCGATCGAGGCGCAACGCGATTTCTGGATTGCCGACAACACGCTGCAGTTCGCCATCCACGGCAAATCGCCCGGCGCCATCGCCGCACCCGGCGGCAGCCTGCGCGCGACGGCCGCAGCGGCCGAAGCCGGACACTGAGATCAAGGAACAGATCATGAACAACCGCAGAAACTTCCTGCGCGCCTCCGGCGCAGCCCTGCTCGGTGCCGCCACGGTCAGCCGCGCCGCACAGGGCGCTGTACCCGAAGCGCCGATGCAGTCGAAACCCGACACCCAGCCGCCGCTTGCCCCCGCAAACGGCCGCCCCTACAACCCGGTGGTCACGCTCAACGGCTGGACCCTGCCCTGGCGTATGAACCGCGGCTGGAAGGAATTCCACCTCGTCGCCGAGCCGGTGCGCCGCCAGATCGCGCCCGGCATGACCGCCAACCTCTGGGGCTACAACGGCCAGTCGCCGGGACCGACCATCGAGTGCGTCGAGGGCGACAAGGTGCGCATCTTCGTCACCAACAAGCTGCCTGAACACACGACGATCCACTGGCACGGCATCCTGCTGCCCAACGGCATGGACGGCGTCGGCGGACTGACCCAGCCGCAGATACCGGCCGGCAAGACTTTCGTCTACGAGTTCGAGATGAAGAAGTCCGGCACTTTCATGTATCACCCGCATGCCGACGAGATGGTGCAAATGGCGATGGGCATGATGGGCTTTTTGGTGGTGCACCCGAAGAACCCGAACTTCATGAAGGTCGACCGCGACTTCGTGTTCCTGCTGAATGCCTTCGACATCGAGCCCGGCGCCGCGACCCCCAAGGTCAACACCATGCTCGACTTCAACCTGTGGTGCTGGAACTCGCGAGCCTTTCCCGGCATCGATCCCTTCGTCGTGCGCACCGGCGACCGCGTGCGCATCCGCTTCGGCAACCTGACGATGACCAACCACCCGGTGCACATGCATGGCTACGATTTCGAGGTCACCTGCACCGACGGCGGCTGGGTGCCGAAGTCGGCGCGCTGGCCCGAGGTCACCGTCGATGTCGCGGTCGGACAGATGCGCGCCTTCGAGTTCACCGCAGATGTTCCGGGAGACTGGGCCATCCATTGCCACAAGTCGCACCATGTGATGAACGCGATGGGCCACGGCGTACCGACGATGATCGGCGTCGATCATCGCGGCGTTGCGCAAAAGATCATGCGCCTGGTCCCCGACTACATGGTCATGGGCGAACGCGGCATGGCCGACATGGGTGAAATGGAAATGCCGCTGCCCGACAACACGCTGCCGATGATGACCGGCCACGGCCCCTTCGGCCCGCTGGAAATGGGCGGCATGTTCACGGTGGTCAAGGTGCGCGACGGCCTCGCACGCAATGACTATAAGGATCCGGGCTGGTACAAACATCCGCCGGGCACGGTGTCCTACGAGTGGACCGGCGAGGCGCCGGCTCCGACCAAGGCTGCGCCGGCAGCGGCAGCGACGCCGGGGCGCGAATTCCGCGCACGCAAGCCGGCTTCCGGACATAATCACTAAGTATTTGATTTTTATTAATATTTTTTATCAAGGACACTCGATGAACATCCGTTATCCGCTGATGACCGCACTGATGCTCGCCGCTTTCTCGACAGCATCCGCCTGGGCACATGGCGAAGCCCATGGCAAAAAAAGCGGCAAACCGGCCGCGCTGAATCCGGAAGAAAAAGCCTTTGGCAAACAGGGCGATCCGAAACGAATCGACCGCACGATCAAGGTCGACATGAACGACAAGATGCGTTTTACGCCGGCGGCGCTGACCGTGAAACAGGGCGAAACCATCCGCTTCGTTGTCAAAAACTCGGGCAAGGTCATGCACGAGTTCGTGCTCGGCAACATGGCGGAACTGAAGGAGCACGCCGAGCTGATGAAAAAATTCCCGGACATGGAGCACGACGAGCCGTACATGGCCCATGTGCCGCCGGGCAAGACGGAAACCATCGTCTGGCAATTTACCAAGGCCGGCGAATTCCATTTCGGCTGCCTGCTGCCCGGACATTTCGAGGCCGGCATGGTCGGCAAAGTCAACGTAACCCGGAGGTAATACGCAATGCTTAACCGACGTCAATTCATCATCGCACTGGCAGCTGCAGCAATGACCGGTGCCGCCCATGGCAGCGAGCCGCCGCTGGTCACCGTCTACCTGAACCCCAGTTGAGGCTGCTGCGGCGCGTGGATGGATCATCTGCGCGCCAACGGCTTCCGTGTGAAGTCCGTCGCAGTCGAAGACACCGCCGTCGAGCGCAAGCGCCGCGGCATTCCCGAATCCCTAGGCGGCTGCCACACCGGCGTCGTCGACGGTTACGCCATCGAGGGCCATGTGCCGGCGCGTGAGATCAAGCGCCTGCTCGCCGAGCGCCCCGCCGCGGTCGGACTCGCCGTGCCCGGCATGCCCCAGGGCTCGCCCGGCATGGAATCGCCGACGCCGCAGCGCTACAACGTGCTGCTGGTCAACAAAGACGGCCGCCATACCGTTTATGCCCGTTACTGATTGATACGACAACAAACCACACCCGGAGAAACACCATGAGAAACACCCTGCTGCTCGCCGCAATACTCGCGACCACTCCCGTTTTCGCCCAGCAATCGGGCGCTGACCATGCCGCCCACCACCCGGCACCCGCCGCTTCCGCCGCAAAAAGCGCGCTGTCCGACGCCGAGGTGCGCAAGGTCGATCTCGACGCAAAAAAAATCACCCTGCGCCACGGCCCCATCCCCAACCTCGACATGCCGCCGATGACCATGGTGTTCCAGGTCAAGGATCCGGCCCTGCTGCAAGGCCTCAAGACCGGCGACAAGGTCCGCTTCAGCGCGGAAAAAATCGGCAGCGCCTACACCGTGACCGGCATCGAAGCGGCAAAGTGACACTTTGATTGGGGTTTTTGCATGATTTGCGACCCTTAAGAGGCACCCTCGCGGAGAATGGCGAAGCCGGATTCCGGTTAGCGGCGGAGAAACGCCGGTATTTCGCCCTGCAAATCGGAATTTCCATTATTCTCACGGTCAAGTCTGTCAGTTAGCGGTGTTAACAAGAAATCGCCGTAAAGGGCTGCTTGATAAAACTGCAGAGACCATTGTCAGCAGGCGCTGGCATCACCTTGGCCATTGTGGCGTTCAACGCCCTGCTGCTTGGCGTCTTGTGGCTTTCCATTCTGGAAATCGTCGATACGGACCGCCGGGAGACCATCCAGGCAGCCATCGACAGAAACGACAATCTGGCCATCGCCCTGGAGGAATACGCTGAACACATACTCGAGAACGCCGACCAGTTCCTGAAACTGCTGGTGCGCAGTCACGCGCGCAACCGTGGAAACATTGATCTCGAGCAGTTTGTCGCCGATCACACGATCGACAGCATGACTCATGCCGACATCGCGATTGCCGACGAAAACGGCAACGTATCGGCGACCGTCCATCACTGGCGCGGCAGCGAGAAGGTCAGCGTAGCGGACCGCGAACATTTCCGCGTTCACCGGGACACCGATACCGGCGCAATGTTCATCGGCAAGCCGGTGATCGACCGTATCAGCGGCCGGGCGGTCCCCCTGACCCGCCGCATCAACAGGCCTGACGGCAGCTTTGCCGGCGTGGCGATGTTGCTGATCGAGCATCCCCGCTTCACCAGTGTCCTGCAGGACGCGAAAATGCGCCCGCTCGACGTCCTCTCCCTGGTGGGACTGGACGGCATCACGCGGGCACGATTGCGTGGCAACACGCCAAGCGCGGGGGAGGACATCAGCCCGAGCCCCTTGTTTGCCGAGCAGAAAAGAAGCCCGGTCGGCAACTATGAGGCAAAAGGCCAGATTGACGGGATAACGCGGTTCTTCAGCTATCGCACGCTGGAGCATTACGGACTGATTGCGACTGTCGGCAGCGCGCAGGCCGACGTGCTCGCCCCCTACCATCGCCGGCGACGCCAGTATTTCCTCGCCGCGACCATCTCCAGCGCCCTTATCGCCGGCTTTGCCCTGCTGCTGATCGGCGCTTTGACCAGCCAGCGCCGCGCGGCAGACCAGCTGGCACGCAGCCGGGCGCGCTATCTCGCCACCTTCAACCAGGCAGCCGTGGGCATCGCCCACTCCGATCTCGACGGCCGCTGCTTGGAGGTGAACCAGAAACTCTGTGACATCACCGGCTATGCGCGGGAGGAGCTCATCGGCCGGCGATTCACCGACATCACCCATCCCGAGGATGTCGCGGCGAGCATCGAGTTCCGCAAGCGGGTAGCGGCAGAGCATGATCCGGTCCTGTCGGAGCAGCGGGAGAAACGCTACGTACGCAAGGACGGCTCCATCGTGTGGTGCCTGCTGACCTCTTCTGCAGTCCGCAACGAGTCCGGTGGCATCGACTATCTGGCGGCCGTGATCCAGGACATCAGCGACCGCAAGGCGGCGGAACAGGCACTGGGCGCCCTCGAACAGGAACAGCGCCGGCTGGCCGAACTGGCCGAAACGGAACGCGCCCGCCTTGCCGAGGCCCAGTCGGTCGCCAGGATCGGCAGCTGGGAGACCCGTTTTCCGGAGCTCGCCGTCGACTGGTCAGCAGAAACCTTCCGCATCTTCGGAATCCATCCGGGCAGCTTCCAGCCGACGCATGAGCGCTTCCTCGACTTCGTCCATCCCGATGACCGGGAGGCCGTGCATTCAGCGTTCACCGCATCGATCGGCACGCCCTCCCCCCAGATGATCCAGCACCGCATCGTGCTGGCCGACGGCAGCATCAAGTTCGTGGAAGAACGCTGGCGCACCTTTCTCGACAACAAGGGGGAGCCCGTGCGTGCCGTGGGCACCTGCCAGGACATCACCGACCAGAAAAAAACCGAAACGGAACGCGCCCAGCTTGCGGCCATCGTCGAATCGAGCAATGACGCCATCATCAGCCGCACCTTGGACAGGATCATCCTGTCCTGGAATCCGGCCGCGGAACGCATGTTTGGCTGGACCGCCGCGGAAGCCATCGGCCAGACCGTGAGCCTCATCACGCCTCCGGAATACGACAGAAAGCTGGGCCAGCTGGTTGAACGGCTGCTGCGTGGCGAAACAGTGCCTCCGGTCGAAACCTGGCGCATGCGCAAGGACGGCACCCGCTTTGAAGTACAGATCTCGTTTTCAGCCGTCCGGGATGACCGCGGGAATGTCACCGCCATCGCCACCATCTTCCGGGACATCACCGAGGGCAGGCGCGCAGAAGCCGCACTGCGCGCATTGACCCGCCGCCTGAGCGAAGTCGAGGAAACCGAACGCCGCAACATCCACCGTGAGCTGCATGACCAGATTGGCGCCAGCCTGTCGGCGCTCAAGCTCGACCTCAGCCTGATCGGCGGCATGCTGGATGCCAGAGCCAAAAAAGCCGTCGGCGGTCGCCTGGAACGCGCACAGCAGCTGACGGGCGAAACCATCGATCGCATCCGCGACGTGATGGGCGAACTGCGGCCGCCGGCACTGGATGATTTCGGACTGCTCGCGGCGCTGCGCACCCATGCCCAATCGTTTGCGGTACGGCTGGGCATCCCCGTTCACGTCAACGGGGAGGAGGTCGAGCCGCGGCTTGCCAATTTCGCGGAAACCGCGCTGTTCCGCATCGCCCAGGAGGCCCTCACCAACATCGCCAAACATGCGCGGGCGCGCGAGGTGGTGATTTCACTCGATAGCGATCGCGACCGCCTGACCCTGGTCATCGCCGACGACGGCGCCGGTTTCGACATCCATGCCAATCCCCCACGGCAGGACAGCTGGGGGCTGCGCACCATGCGCGAACGCGCGCAGGCGATCGGCGCCGACCTGCGCATCGAATCCGCACCCGGCAAGGGCACACGCGTGATCGTCGAAGTCCCGCGGGAAGCCGCATGAGCATCCGCGTGCTGCTGGCCGATGACCACGCGATGATGCGTGACGGCCTGCAGGCGCTGCTGCAGGCGACCGCCGACATTGAGGTGGCCGGATCGGCCAGCAACGGGCGCGAGGCGCTGCGGCTGGCGGCCGAACTGCATCCGGATGTCGTGGTGCTGGACATCACGATGCCCGACATGAACGGTCTCGAGGCGCTGGGCCTGTTGCGTGAAAAACTCCCGCGGATCCGGGTCGTGATGCTGTCCATGCATTCCAGTTCGGAACATGTCTATCGCGCGCTCAATGCCGGCGCCGCCGGCTACCTGCTGAAGGAATCGGCGGGCGAGGACATCGTCACCGCGATCCGCAGGGTGCACGCGGGCCGCAGCTACATGAGCCCGGCGCTGGCCACACTTGAACGCCGCAGCGCGCCGCGCAGTGACGGCGGCGGACCGCTGGCCAGCCTCAGTTCACGCGAACGCCAGGTGCTGCAGCTGGTGGTCGAAGGCCGCTCCAGCAGCGAGATTGCGGCGCTGGTGCACCTCTCGCCGAAAAGCGTGGACACCTACCGCAGCCGGCTGATGAAAAAACTCGGCGTCGGCGACCTGCCCGCGCTCGTCAAGTTCGCCGTCCGGCACGGGCTCACCCCCCCGGGCTGACCGCCTCGGCGGCAGCAGCCCCTCACCGCGCGCCCCGGCCTTGCACATTAATATCATAAGTAATTGATTTTATTGATATTTTTGTATTTTCCCGCAATCAGGCTGTCCAACTCTCCCGACAGACCGCGGCGCCAGGGCTGCGTAAAGTCCGGCCTGCAACATGGCACGGTGTAAACGCCGGACATCTCCAAACGACTTTGCAACGGAATAAAAAAAATGCTCATCGTGGAAGACCAGGACTACATGCGGCAGATGCTGCGCGAATTCCTGCAGGGCGCGTTCCCGGGAAAAAACATCCTCGAAGCCGGTGACGGCCGCAGCGCCCTCGCCCTGTGCAGCGAGCGCCGGCCCCGGGTCGTGCTGATGGACATCGGCCTGCCCGATGCCAACGGCATCGATCTCACCGAAAAAATCAAGGCCATGCTGCCCGAAACCGCCGTGATCATCGTCTCCAGCCATGCCGGCAGCGCCTATACCGAACGGGCCAGGGCGGCCGGCGCGTTTGCCTACGTGACCAAGGAGGCGGTTCACGAGGAACTGCTGCCGGCGGTGGTCGCAGCGTTGCGCCAGCAGGGCTCAGGCAACACGGCGCAAGAGAACACATGAGCCTGAATACAGGGAAACCACAAGGGACACCCGTCATGGCATCAACCGTCATCCATCACCAGCCCACCGGAATTTCGTCACCGGCCGGAAAGCCACGGCCGGCCGATGACGAGGAAACCATCAACCACGGCCGCAAGACCCTGCGCCTGACACTGGCGGGATTTGCCTGTTCGCTGATCGTCATGGCAACACTCTCCGTGCTGGCTTTCCAGCAGGCGAACACTTTCAGCCAGGCGGCCGCGGAAATCGGCCGTAACCAGGAAATCCTGCTCAAGCTCGAACACCTGCGCGCGGCACTGGCCAGCGCCGAAACCGGGCAGCGCAACTATCTCATCACCGGCAACCGCAGCCATCTCGAACCGTACCACCAGACTCAGGCCGGAATCCGCGCAGACCTGCAGGCGCTGGCATCGGAACTGGCCGAAGATCCCCGGCAGTCGGCATGGGCAGCCGATTTGCGCGACGCCGTGGAAACCCGCTTCCAGGCCTTCGAGCGCGTCCTTGCCACCTACGACAGCCAGGGATTCAGGGCGGCGCAGGCGCTGGTCATCGAAAACACCGCAAAGCTGCAGACAACACAGGCACAACTGGCCATCGACGGCATCGCCACGCTGACCCGCGCGCAAATGCACGGCCACCAGTTGCAGCAGGAAACTGCCGAGAAACGCCTGCGCAACAGCATAGCGGGCCTCGCAATCGTGCTGCTCGTCGTGCTGTCGCTGATCTTCGTGCTGGTTTCCCGCAGCGTGGCGGCAACGCGCCGGGCGGGGGAATTGCTGAACCGCCTCAATGTCAGCCTCGAAACCCGGGTGACCGAGCGCACGGAACAGCTGGCGCAGCGTACGCTCGAACTCGAGCAGCGCAGCCGGCAACTCGAGGAACGCTCCGCCCAGCTTGAAAAAACCAACCAGCAGCTGGAATCCTTCAGCTACTCGGTATCCCACGACCTGCGCGCGCCCCTGCGCGCCATCAGCGGCTTCTCCCAGATCCTCGCGCGACGCCATCGCGAAGGCATGGACGAGGAAGGCCGGCACTTCCTCGACAACATCGTGCAGGCCAGCGCGCACATGGGCCAGCTGATCGACGACCTGCTGAGTTATTCGCGCCTCGGCCGCAAGGCAGTGCCCCTGAAACCGGTCGCCCTGACACAGGTGATGGACAGCATCCGCCTGACCCTGCAGCCGCGGATTACGGACACCGGCGCGACGCTGTCCATCGCGCAGGACCTGCCCGTCGTCTCCGGCGACGCCACCCTGCTGCGGCAGATATTCACCAACCTCGTTGACAATGCCCTGACCTACCGCAAACCCGGCATCCCCGCACAGGTATCGGTGCAATGCCGGAAGAACGATGACGGACAAGTCGTGATCAGCGTCACGGACAACGGCATCGGCATTGCCGCCGAACACCACTCCAGCATCTTCAACGTATTCCAGCGGCTGCACAGCCAGGACAACTACCCGGGCACCGGCATCGGGCTCGCCGTGGTACAACGGGCTGCGGAAATGCAGGGCGGCAAGGTCTGGGTCGATTCCACGCCGGGAGTCGGGACGACTTTCCACGTGCAGTTGCCGGCGGCAAGCGCATGACCGTTTTTTCCTGATCACCACCTTTCCCTGACACCCGGCCAATACACGACACATCGCCATGAGCAGCAACAGGCCCGCACACATCCTCCTGATCGAGGACAACCGCATGGACATCGAGCTGACGCTGGACGCCTTCCGCGAGCGCCGGCTGTCCAACACCGTCCACGTGGCCCAGGGGGGCCAGGAAGGCCTGGACTATCTGTTCGGGCACGGCAAATACGGCGACCGCGAACAACATCCGCTGCCCGACCTGATCCTGCTTGACCTGAAAATGCCGCTCATCGACGGCCACGAAGTGCTGCGCCAGATCAAGCAACTGCCGGTGCTGAAACGCATCCCGGTGATCGTGCTGTCCTCGTCCAGGGAAGAAGGGGACCGCGCCATGACCTACGACAACGGCGCCAACAGCTACCTGGTCAAGCCGGTCTCCTTCGACGGTTTTCTCGACGTGGTCCACCAGATCGACAGCTACTGGCTGTCACTCAACGTGCCGCCTCCCCTGTGACCCCATGAACAGCCCGACCGCATTGCGCGTCCTGATCGTCGAAGACAACGTCCTCGACGCCGAACTGGTGATCGCCCAGCTTCGCGAGGCGGGTTATCAAGCGCAATGGACACGCGTGCATACCGAGGCCGATTACCTCGCCGCGCTGGACACCGCACCCGATGTCATCCTCTCCGATTACAACCTGCCCGGCTTCGGCGGCCTGCAAGCCCTGGCACTCCTGAAACAGCGCGACCTCGACATCCCCTTCATCCTCGTGTCCGGCACCATAGGCGAAGGCCCCGCGGTGGCGGCAATGGTCGCCGGCGCTCACGACTACGTGCTCAAGGACAATCTTGCAAGGCTGGCGCCGGTCATCGACCGTGAACTGCAGGCCTGCGCGCTGCGCCGGGAACGGCGCATGGCACTGGCACAGCTCGACAGGCAGGCGCGCGACCTCGCGGAGCGCGTCAAGGAACTGGGCTGCCTCTACGCCGTCTCGGCACTGGCGCAGCAGGCGGGGCTGCCGCTGGAGGAGCTGTTCGAAAAAACCATGGATCACCTGGTCCGTGCGTACCAGTGGCCGGAACACCTCGTTGTGCGCATCGTCCACGGGACGACCACCCAGCAAACCCCGGGGTTCCGGCTAACCGAATGGCGCCAGGAGGTGCCCCTGGCACTCGACGGAGCGGCAATCGGATCCATCACGGTGTGTTACCTGGAAGCGCCTCCCGCCGGGGCCGCCAGCACCTTCCTGCCCGAGGAACGGCAGATGCTGGAGGCCGTGGCGCAGCGTATCAGCGACAGCATTGCCGATCGCCGCCTGCGCGCGGCGCTGACCGAAAGCGAGCGCAACTTCCACGCCACTTTCAACCAGGCCGCCGTCGGCATCGTCCATACCTCGATCGACAAGCGTTACCTCGAAGTCAACCGGAAGTTCTGCGAAATGACCGGCTACAGCCGCGAGGAACTGCTGGGCATGAAGACCTCGCAGATCGCGCACCCGGACGACCAGGCCGACGACGTGGCCCACCACAGGCTGCTGTTCGCCAACCGGATCGAAACCTACACCGGGGAAAAACGCTATCTGCGCAAGGACGGCTCGATATTCTGGGCACGGCGCACGGTTTCGCTGGCCCGCGACAGCACCGGGAACCCGATGCATTTCATCCGGGTGATCGAGGACGTCACCGAACGCAAGGCCACGGAGGAAAGTTACCGCGCGACCTTCGAGCGCGCCTCGGTCGGCATCATGCACAGCACCGCCGACCGTCGCATCCTTAAGGTGAATCCCAAGCTGTGCGAGATTCTCGGTTACACGGAGGAGGAACTGCTCGGACTGACCACTGCCGACCTGCTGCCGCCGGAATACCAGGACATCGAGCGGCCGCAGTTTTTCGAACAGATGCTGCGTGGTGAAATGCAGGAATATTCCTCGCAGCGGCCATTCCTGCACAAGGACGGTTCCACCGTCTGGGTCAACCGCCATGTCTCACTGGTAAGGGACAGCTCAGGACAGCCGCTCTACTTCCTGCGCGTCATCGAGGACATCAGTGAACAAAAATACATGTTGGATCAGCTGGCGCGGGAGCGACAGCTGCTGCGCACGGTCATCGACGCGATACCGGACCGGATTTTCGTCAAGGACCGAGAAGGCCGTTTCCTTCTGCAAAACACCGCGAATCTCGAGGCGCGCGGACTGGCGCGCCATGACGACATCGTCGGCAAGACGCTGTTTGACATCTATCCGCCGGCATTGGCCGAACAGCGCGACGCCGAGGATCGCGCCGTCATCGAGTCCGGCCTGCCGCTGATCAACCGCGAGAGCCAGACTTACCTCGGTGATGCGGAAAAGCGAAAACAGGAAATACGCTGGCACCTGACCTCCAAGATTCCGCTGCGTGATGCCACGGGCCGGATCTACGGCATTGCCGGCATCAACCGCGACATCACCGACAGAAAACGTTCGGAGCTGCAGCTGCAGGAATCCGAGCGCTTTGCAAAATCAACCATCGACGCCCTGTCCAAGCACCTGTGCGTGCTCGACGAGACCGGCACCATCATCACGGTCAACAAGGCCTGGCGTGATTTTTCGGCAGCCAACGGCGGACCGGCCGATCAGCGCCTCGCCGAGGGCGCGAACTACCTCGACGCCTGTGACAATGCAACCGGGGACAGCCGGATTCAGGGCCGGGAATTTGCCGCCGGCATTCGCGCGGTGCTGCAGGGTGAACTGCCGATTTTCACGCTCGAATACCCCTGTCACTCCCCCGCCGAGCAGCGCTGGTTTTTCGGCAAGGTGTCGCCCTTCCACGGCAGCGGGCCGCGCCGGGTCGTCGTCACCCATGAAGACATCACGCAGCGCAAGCTGGCGGAAATAAGCCTGCGCAACACCCAGGAAAAACTGCAGACCGCAATCCGCAGCTCGAATATCGGATTGTGGGACTGGGATCTCAAAACCAACCGCATACAGTATTCGGCCGAGTGGAAGACGCAACTCGGCTACACCGAGGCTGAAATCGAGGATTCCGTGGATGCGGCAAGGCATCTCATGCACCCGGAAGACATCGACCGCACCTTCGAGCAGGTTGGGCAATGCCTGTCCGGCGCCATGTCCGAACTCGAGATCGAATTCCGGATGCGGCACAAGGACGGCAGCTACCGCTGGCTGCTGTCCCAGGGCCGGGTGCACAAGGATGCCCAGGGCAGGCCCGAACGCTTTGTCGGCGGCCACCTCGACATCACCGAACGCAAACGCGCGGAACAGCAGATCCGCCGCCTGAACCAGCTCTACAGCACGCTGAGCCAGACCAACGCGACCATCGTCCGCATCAGGGATCGCGACGAACTGTTCAGCCGCATCTGCCAAATCGCCATCCGGCACAACCAGTTTGCACTGGCATGGATCGGCCTGGTCGAGCCGCAGGACGGGACGGTCCGGGTGGTGGCCTCGGCGGGCGATGCCGGGGCCTATCTCGACGGATTGCGCATATCCACCGACGCCGGCATCCCCGAGGGCCACGGCACCAGCAGTCATGCGATCCGCGAAGGCCGCACGGTGGTCTGCAACGACATCGGAAATGACCCGACACTGGCGCTGTGGCATGACCAGACCCGCGCGGCCGGACTGCGGGCCGTTGCCAGCCTGCCGCTGCGGACCGGGGGCCGTGTCATCGGCGTGCTGACGCTGATGGCCGGCGAAACCGGATTTTTCGACAGCGCACTGGTTGCCCTGATCGAGGAAATGGCACAGGACATTTCCTTTGCCCTGGACGGCATCGACCTCGAAGCCCAACACCGGCGGACACAGCTCGCGCTGCAGGACAGCGACGAAAAATTCCGCGAACTGACACGGAACATTCCGCAGGTGTTCTGGATGACCGACGCGGCGCAGAGGGACACCATCTACGTCAGCCCGGCCTATGAAAAAATCACCGGGCGGCCGGCATCCGAGCTCGAGGCCACACCGCAGGCCTGGCTGCAGGCGGTCCACGAAGAGGATCGCGAACGGGTGAAATACTCGCGCAGGGAACGCGCGCCGCTCGGCACCTATGACATCGAATACCGCATGCTGCGCACGGACGGCAGCCTGCGCTGGGTCCATGACCGCGCGTTCCCGGTACGGAGCAGCCGCGGCGAGATTTACCGCATCGCCGGCATCGCCGAGGACATCACGGAACGCAAGCAGGCGGAGGAGCAGCTCAACCATCTCGCGCACTACGACAGCCTGACCGGGCTGCCCAACCGCGTGCTGTTCAACGACCGCCTGCGACAGGCCGTCACCCAGGCCCATCGCAACCGGTGGATCGTGGGCGTGCTGTTCCTCGACCTCGACCGCTTCAAGGGCGTCAACGACACCCTCGGCCACGGCAAGGGCGACCTGCTGCTGAAACAGGTGGCCGGACGGCTGACCTCCAGCCTGCGCCCCACCGACACCGTCGGACGTCTCAGCGGCGATGAATTCGCAGTCATCCTGTCCGAACTCGCCGAGGTGCAGAACGCGGGTTATGTCGCCCAGAAACTGATCCAGGCGCTCGCCGCCCCCTTCGACCTCGACGGCCACGAGGTTTTCGTGACCGCGAGCATAGGCGTCACCGTTTACCCGTCCGACAGCCAGGACGCCGAAACGCTGATTCGCGACGCCGATGCCGCGATGTACGGCGCCAAGGCGGCGGGCCGCAACAACTACCAGTACTACACCGCGGCCATGAATGCGCGCGCGACGGAAAGGCTCAAGCTTGAAACCGGCATCCGCCGCGGACTCGAGCGCGGAGAGCTCCTGCTGCATTACCAGCCCAAGATCGACATCGCCAGCGGCAGGGTGTCCGGCCTGGAAGCGTTGCTGCGCTGGCAGTCGCCGGAACTCGGCCTGGTGCCCCCGGGGCAGTTCATCCCGGTGCTCGAGGAAACCGGACTCATCGTGCAGGTCGGCGAATGGGTGCTGCGCGCGGCCTGCGCGCAACTCGATGCCTGGCGGCGGGCCGGCGTCAGGCTGGTACCGGTCGCGATCAACCTGTCGGCACGCCAGCTGCGGCAGCAGGGTTTCGCCGCGACGGTCGAGCGCGCTCTGAAGGACTACGGAACCGACCCCCGGCTGATCCACATGGAGATCACCGAGAGCGCGCTGATGGAAAACCCGGAGGAGGCGATCATCATCCTGAACGGGATCAAAAGCCTGGGGGTCAGCCTTGAGGCGGATGATTTCGGCACCGGATACTCGAGCCTGAGCTACCTCAAGCGTTTCCCGCTGGACGCGCTGAAGATCGACCGCTCCTTCGTACGCGACATGACGCACGACGAGGACGACGCGGTGATCGCAAGGACCGTGATCACCCTCGCGCACAGCCTGGGCCTGAAAGTCATTGCCGAGGGGGTTGAAACCGAGGAGCAGCTGGCTTTCCTCGGCGACAACCGCTGCGACGAAGCACAGGGTTTCCTGTTCGCCCGGCCGCTGCCCGCCGGGGACTGCATGGCGCTGCTGTCATCGGGCGGCCGGCTGCGCAGTCCGCGCCGGGAAACGGCGGCCGGCGACCGGCAGCCCGCCATTCTGGTCGTCGACGACAGCCCTGAAGACCTGATGCTGGCGCAGATCATGCTCCAGAAGGACGGGCACCACATACTGACAGCCGGCGACGCGCACGAGGCACTGGATTTGCTGAGCAGCAACCGCATCGGCATCGTGATATCCGACCACAACATGCCGCAGATGAGCGGCGTGGATTTCCTGCGGCGGGTGAAGCTGATGTACCCCGACACCGTGCGCATCATGTTCAGCGGCGCCAGCGACTTCAACACCGCAAGATCCGCGATCAACGAGGGCGAGGTCCAGCGGTTTTTCGTCAAGGGCCGTGACGAGGAATTGCTGCGCCGCGAAATCAGGCGCAAATCCGGATTGCCGGCGCCGGCCACGCAGCACAACGCCGGATAGACGCCGGGGCCGAGCCCGGGCAAAAACGGGCTGCTTGCGGGCCGATGCGCCCAAGCGCACCACAATGGCGCCAATCTGTTTTACTCTATCGCCCTCTGTCCGCCCCCAGGGCCGAAAACCGGAAACGGCTTGCCAATGAAGCGTCTGCCTGACCCGCCCGAGTACGTACCCGGCCGCTGTGCCGCGGCGACCGCCCGCGGAACTGCGGCATGCTGAGCCCGGCCCGACCGCTGCGCGCGCTGCTGGTCGAGGACCAGGACGCCGACGCCGAACTGCTGATGGCCTCGCTCGGCGGTGCCGGCCATGCGTTTTCCTGGACGCGGGTGCAGACCGAAGCCGAGTACCGGGCGGCACTGGATGCACGCCCCGACATCGTGATCTCCGACTACCACCTTCCGCAGTTCAGCGGGCTGCGTGCCCTCCGTATCCTGCGCGAGGGCGAACTGGATATCCCGTTCATCCTGGTGTCGGGGGCAGTCACCGAACCGGAAGCGATCGAGGTCATCAGGATGGGGGCCGATGACTTCCTGCTGAAGGACCGGCTGGGAAGAATCTCGGCAGCCATCGACGGGGCATTCGAGCGCCGCAGGCTGCGCGACCGGGCGCTGCGCAACGAGGCGCGCCTGCAGGCCTTCCTCGAAAACACCCCGTCGCCGACCTTCATCAAGGACACCGAAGGCCGCTACCTGCATGTCAATCCCCGGTTCCTGCAGGCTTTCGGCATCGATGCCGCCGCAGTCATCGGCAGGACGGACGCCGAAGTCTTCGGTGCGGAACAGGCCGAGGCCTTCACCGGCAACGACCGCCGTGTGCTGGAAACCGGCGCTCCGATCACCTTCGAGGAACGGGCGCGGTATGTCGACGGCCCGCATGTCTCCCTGGTCACCAAGTTCCCGCTGCGCGACATGCACGGCAAGGTGTACGCACTCGGCGGCATTGCCACGGACATCACCGGCCGCGATGCCGCCGAGAGGCAGTTCCGGATGACTTTCGAACAGGCCACCGTCGGCATCACCCATACCTCGCTCGACGACCGCTACCTGCTGGCCAACCGCCGTTTCTGCGAGATGCTGGGCTACAGCCGCGAAGAAATCCTCGGCATGAACACCCGGGACATCGCGCATCCGGACGACAAGGACCAGGACCTGCAGCAGCGGGAACAGCTGCTCGCGGGAAAAATCGGCAACTTCTCCGGCGAAAAGCGCTACCGGCGCAAGGACGGCACCCTGCTCTGGGTCAACCGCACGGTGTCGCTGGCGCGGGACGAGGACGGCAGGCCCCAGTACCTGATCCGGGTCATCGAGGACATCACCCGGCGCAAGGAGGAGGAGGAACTGTTCCGCGCCACCTTCGAACAGGCGGCCATCGGCGTCGCCCTCACGGACACGTCCGGGCGTTACCTGGCCGTGAACGACCGGCTGTGCGAGTTGCTGGGTTACGCCCGGGAGGAATTGCTGGCAAAAAACGCCCTCGACGACATCACGCATCCCGATGACCGCGAGGACAGCCGCGCCCAGAACGCGAGCCTGGTCAGCGGCAGGGTCCCCCACAGCTATGCCGAAAAACGCTATCTGCGCAGGGACCGGAGCATCATCCATGTCGCGCGCTCGATGTCGCTGGCGCGCTGGCCCGACGGCACACCGCGCTACATCATCTCGATGGTCGCCGACCTCAGCCACCAGAAGGCGGCGGAAGACCTGTTCACGGCCTCCTTCGAGCAGGCCGGCGTCGGCATGAGCCTGCGCCTCCCCGGACAGCGCAATTCACCCTGGCTGCGCGTCAACCAGAAACTCTGCGACATGCTCGGTTACAGCCGCGAGGAGCTGATGCAGCTCAGCGCAGCCGATATCACGCTTCCCGAAGACCAGCAGGAAGCCCACCGCTACAACGAAAAAATACTCGGCGGCCAGCTCGAAAACTACACCCGTGAACGGCGCTACCGACGCAAGGACGGCAGCATCATCTGGTGCAACGTGACCATTTCCTCGGTCCGCGGCCCCGACGGCAAGCCCTCGCATGTCATCGCCGTGATTCAGGACGTCACCGCGCGCAAGCAAACCGAGGCCCGGCTGGAGCAGACCTTCGAACAGGCCGCTGTCGGCATCGTCCGCACCGACCTTGACCGCAAGATCCTTTCGGTCAACCGCAAATTCTGCGAAATGACCGGTTATGCGAAGGAAGAACTGCTGGGCACGCTGCTGCGCCGGATCAGCCATCCGGAAGACCGCGGCCGCGATGCCACCGAGAGGCTGCGCCTGCTGGCGGGAGAAACCAGCCATGTACAGACCGAGCGGCGATACCTGCGCAAGGACGGAGAATCGATCTGGGTGCGGCGCACGACCACGCTGGCGCAGGACATCGCCAGCGGGGCGTCACACTTCATATTCGTGGTCGAGGACATCACCGCGCGCAAGAAGGCCGAGGCCCGCCTAGAGCAGACCTTCGAGCAGGCCGCGGTGGGCATCATCAGGGTCGATTTCGACAGCAACATCCTCGAGGTCAACCAGAAATTCTGCGACATGGTCGGCCACGACCGGCAGGCCCTGCTGCGGATGAACCTGCGGCAGATCAGCCATCCGGATGACCTCGGCATGGATACCGAGGCGCGTACGCGGCTGCTGGCGAAGGAAATCGATCACTTCAGCACGGAAAAGCGCTACCTGCGAAAAGACGGCAGCCTGATCTGGGCGCGGCGCACCACATCGCTGGCGCGCGACATTGCGGACGGAAAGCCCCATTTCGTGCTGGTGGTGGAGGACGTCACCGCGCGCCGTCGGGCCGAGGACAGCTACCGCGCGACCTTCGAAACATCGCCGGTCGGCATCATGCACACCGGTTTCGACCGTGCCATCCTCGACGTCAATCCCAGGGCCTGCGAGATCCTCGGCTACACGCGCGAGGAACTGCTGAAGATGACCACGGCGGACATCCTGACACCGGAATACCTGGAAGCCGACCGGCCGCATTACCTGCAGCAGATGCTGAAGGGCGAGATGCAGATTTACCGCTCGCAGCGGCCCTACCGGCGCAAGGACGGCTCGATGGTCTGGACCGACCGCTCGATCTCGCTGGTGCGCGACTCCGCCGGAGAGCCGCTGTATTTCCTGCGCATGATCGAAGACATATCCGAGCGCAAACGCATCGAGGATGCCCTCGCCCAGGAACGCCTGCTGCTGCGCACGGTGATTGACGCCCTGCCGGAGCGCATCTATGTGCGCGATCTCGAAGGCCGCATCATCCTGCCCAACACCGCCTACCTGAAAATACGCGGCGTCGAGCGCCACGAGGACATCATCGGCAAGACGCTGGACGAACTGTTCCCGCCCGACATGGCGCAGCGTTACCGCGAGGAGGACCGGAAGGTCATCGATTCGGGGCTGCCGATGGCCGACCGCGAAACCCGCACCTACAGGGCCGGCGGCCACGGCCCGGTTCCGCGCTGGCACCTGACGTCGAAGGTTCCGCTGAAGGACCCGTCGGGCAGGGTATTCGGCCTCGTCGGCGTCAACCGCGACATCACCGACCGGAAGCTGGCGGAAATGCGGATCATGAGGCTGAACCGCTTCTTCAGCACGCTCAGTGCAACCAATGCGGCGATCATGCGCATGCGCGACCGCGACAGCCTGTTCCGCGCCATCTGCCGGATCGCCGTCAGCGACGGCGGGCTGGGATCGGCATGGATACGCACGCACGATCCCGACACCCGCGAGCTGGCTGTCGTCGCCTACGCCGGCGTCAGCAGGAACTACCTGAGCGATCTGAGGGTGTCATCCGACCCCGCGGTGCCGGAAGGCCGCGGCCTTGCCAGCCGCGCCTTCCGTGAAAACCGCGTGATGATCAGCAACGACCTGGTCAACGATCCGGAACTGGCCCGCTGGCACCAGCGCGCCCGGGATTCCGGCTTCCGCGCACTGGCCTCGCTGCCCTTTTCCTGCAATGGCGAGGTCGTCGGCGTGCTCGGCCTGCAGGCCACGGAGCCGGACTTCTTCGACGACGAAGTCGTCAGCCTGATGCAGAAAATGGCCGGCGACATTTCCTTCGCACTGAGCAACCTCGACCTGCAGGAGCAGCACCAGGCCACGCTGCGCGCACTGCAGGAAAGCGACGCGCAGTTCCGGGAACTGGCCCAGCATGTGCCGCAGATATTCTGGATCACCGACGCCGAGCAGCGCAGGACGCTGTATGCCAGCCCGAACTACCAGTCGGTCACGGGCCGCACGCTGGAGGAACTGGCAAAAAACCCGAAGGCCTGGCTCGCGGCCGTACACGAGGACGACCGCCAGCGCGTGCAGCATGCCCGCCGGCAGAAGGCCCCCCTCGGCAGTTACGACATGGAGTACCGGGTGGTGCGTCCCGACGGCAGCGTGCGCTGGGTGCATGACCGCGCCTTCCCGATCCGCAACGTGCATGGCGAGGTTTACCGCATCGCCGGGATTGCCGAGGACATCACCGAGGCCAAGCTGTCCCGGGAGCAGCTGGCCCAGCTCGCGCATTTCGACAGTCTGACCGGACTGCCCAACCGCGTGCTGTTCAACGACCGGCTGCGCCAGTCGGTGGCCCAGGCCCGCCGCAACAACTGGATACTCGGGGTGCTGTTCCTGGATCTCGACCGCTTCAAGCTGGTCAACGACACGCTGGGGCACGTCACCGGCGACCTGCTGCTGAAACAGGTTGCGGCGCGGCTGACCGCGAGCCTGCGCCCCAGCGACACCGTTGCCCGCCTGAGCGGCGACGAGTTCGCGGTAATCCTGCCCGAGCTGTCGAGCCCGCAGAATGCCGGGTATGTCGCGCAGAAGATCCTGCGCGCGCTGGCAGCGCCCTATGACCTCGACGGCAACGAGGTGTTCGTGACCGTCAGCATCGGCATCGCGCTGTACCCGGCCGACAGCGAAGACATCGAAGTTCTGATCCGCGACGCCGACGCCGCGATGTACGGCGCCAAGGCGGCGGGACGCAACAACTACCAGTACTACACCGAATCGATGAATGCGCGGGCCGCCGAAAAACTGCAGCTGGAGACCCGCATCCGCCGCGCCGTGGAACGGCGGGAATTCGTGCTGCACTACCAGCCCAAGATCGACATTGCCAGCGGCCGGGTTTCCGGCCTCGAGGCCCTGCTGCGCTGGCTGTCGCCGGACCAGGGCCTGGTGTCCCCGGCGCAGTTCATTCCGCTGCTGGAGGAAACCGGGCTCATCGTGCCGGTCGGCGAGTGGGTCGCCAGGGCCGCCTGCATGCAGATCCGAGCCTGGCGCGACGCCGGCATCAACCCGGTGCCGGTCGCGATCAACCTCTCCGCGCGCCAGCTCCGCCAGCCGGGTTTCAGCGAGGTGATGAGCCAGGCGCTCGCGGCCTCCGGCATCGAGCCGCAGCTGATCCAGATCGAGATCACCGAAAGCTCGCTGATGGAAAATCCCGAGGAGGCGATCGTCGTGCTGGAGCAGCTGGCGGCGCTGGGCATCCAGCTCGCCGCCGACGACTTCGGCACCGGCTACTCCAGCCTGAGTTACCTGAAGCGCTTCCCGCTGGACGCGCTGAAGATCGACCGCTCCTTCGTCCGCGACATCACCATTGACGCCGACGACGCCGTGATCGCACGCACGGTGATCACGCTTGCGCACAGCCTCGGGCTGAAGGTCGTCGCCGAAGGCGTGGAAACCGAGGAACAGCTGGCTTTCCTCGGGGAAAACCGCTGCGACGAGGCGCAGGGCTACCTGTTCGCCAAACCGGTGCCGGCCGATGCCTGCGCGGCCCTGCTCGCCGCGGAACAGCCGCTGCACCGCGCCCGCAACACGGATGCGGCCAACCGCACGCCGGCGGTGCTGATTGTCGATGACGACAACGACCACCTGCTGCTGAGCCGGCTGCTGCTGCAGAAGGACGGCCACACCGTACTCACCGCGGGCAGCACCCATGACGCCTTCGAGCTGCTCGCCAATCACCCGGTCAGCATCGTCATTTCGGACCAGAACATGCCGGAGATGAGCGGCGTGGAATTCCTGCGCCGGGTCAAGCTGATGTACCCGGAAATCGTGCGCATCATGCTGAGCGGCGTCGGTGATTTCGGCACCGCAACCGCGGCGATCAACGAGGGCGAGGTGCACAAGTTCTTCATCAAGGGCCGGGACGAGGATTTGCTGCGCCGCGAGATCAGGCTGAAAATCCATCACGTCCCGGACAAATCGCGCGATCCGCTCCAGTAAGCCCCGTGCGCGCCGCGGCCGCTATTGACAGCGGCCGAATGTTTTCCCAACAATGGCTGCGCATCTTCCCGGGAGAGCCGCGATGGAACGCCGTGATTTCATCCGAGTCTGCGCAGCTTCGGCGATCGCCCTGCAGGGCGCCTCGGCACAGGCCGCCGCTGCGGACGCACGCCCCCGCAGCTACGGCCGCGCGCAACTGATCGACGATGGCGGACGGCCGCTGCGCGCGTCGCAGCTCGCGGTCGGCGAGAACTACGTCTTCCACTACCCCTTCGAAGGGACGCCCTGCTTCCTGCTTAACCTGGGCAAACCCACAGGCCGCAACATTCCGCTGAAAACGGAAACCGGCGCCGCCTACCAGTGGCCGGGCGGCGTCGGACCGCGCAGCGCCATCGTCGCCTATTCGGCGATCTGCTCCCACCAGCTGACCTATCCGACGCGGCAGATCAGCTTCATCAGCTACCGCGACAAATCCACCGCATCGCGCATCAGCAAGCCGAACATGATCCACTGCTGTTCCGAGCACAGTGAATACGATCCCGCCGCAGGCGCACGCGTGCTCGGCGGACCGGCGCCGCAGCCGCTGTGTGCGATCCTGCTCGAATACGATGCCGCCGGCGACACGCTGCAGGCCACGGGCACGCTGGGCGGGGAAATGTTCAACACCTTCTTCAGCAAATATGAAATGCGGCTGGCGCTGGAACATGGCTCAACCACGCGCGCGCAGCAGCGCGTCGTCGACAAGGCGCTGGTCACGCCGTTGCAACAGTTCTGCAAGCAGCAAGTCAGGTGTTAAAATAATTATTATAATCAAGTACTTATAATTATATTTCGCGTCAAAAAAACGCAGCGCTCTCAATCATCCAAAGGAGATTCCATGAAACGCCTCGTCATCACGGCGGCATTCGCCGGCATTGCCGCCGGCTGCGCCGGCCCCGCCGCACAGCAGGAAGCCACGGCCACCGCCGTACTGGAACCGCGCAGCGGCAGCCAGGTCCGCGGCACCGTGACCTTCACCCAGGCCGGCCCCGACATCGTCCGCGTCAGCGGCAGCTTCAGCGGACACAGCAAGGGACCCAAGGGTTTCCACATCCACGAAAAAGGCGACTGCAGCGACCCGAAAGGCATGAGCACCGGCGGGCACTTCAACCCGGGAGGCCACAAACACAGCGGGCCCTACGAATCGGCAAAACACGCCGGGGATCTCGGCAACATCAACTTCAATGATCAGGGCACAGCCAGCGTCAACTTCGTCGTCGGAGGCATCTCCGTCAGCCGGGACCGGCCCGACGGCATCATCGGCCGTGCGGTCATCGTGCACATGGACGCCGACGACCTGAAGACCGATCCGACCGGCAACGCCGGCGGCCGCGTGGCCTGCGGCATCATCCGTTAAGGCGCCCGGGGTCCGCTGCCGCAGGATCGGGCGGACTCCGCGGCTCAGCGCAGCAGTTCGGCGAGCCCCGGCGCGACGCGGCAGAGCAGGCTGTCGCCGTCCCGCGCCGCCGGTTGCAGCACGTGGAGCATGCCCCAGATGCCGACCGCGGCAATCATCGCGCCCGCGGCATAACGCAGGGCAGGCCATTGCATCCAGCCGCGGAGGCGGTTCACGGCCGTGCCGATCAGCAGCAGATTGGGCAGCGTGCCGAAGCCGAAGGCGGCGAGAATCAGGGCACCCTCGACGGCGCTGCCGGAAGCCAGTGCGGTCAGCAGCACGGCGTACACCATGCCGCAGGGCAGCCAGCCCCACAGTGCGCCGAGGCCCAGTGCCTGCCAGGGCGCGGTCACCGGCAGGAAGCGGCGCGAATGGGGCTGCACACGGCGCCAGAGAAATGCGCCCGCCGCCTCGATGCCGCGGGTCACCGGCGTGACGCCGGCAACATTCAGCGCGACCACGATCAGGGTTGCCCCCATCAGGAACATCAGCAGGTGCTGCGCCAGCACGCCGCCACGAAGCGCCATGCCGGCCTGTCCGAGGGCGCCGGCCAGGGCGCCGGCGAGCACATAACTGGAAATGCGGCCTGCGTTGTACGCCAGCGCAAAACGCCAGCGCCGCTGCTGCGGCGATGCCGCCGGCGAGCAGGTGAGGCTGACGATGCCGCCGCACATCGCGGCGCAGTGCGCGCCACCGAGCAGCCCCGCGCCGAACGCGGTGAGCATCATTGCCTGCAGCCAGCCGTCCATCACGGCATTCTAGATGACCCGCGAATAACGCGTGGTTTCCCGCTCGTGGCGCAGGTACTTGTCGAACACCATGCAGACGTTGCGAACCAGCATGCGCCCGCGGGGTGTCACGGTGATCCATTCCGGATCAAGCTGCACCAGCCCGTCGGCGGCCATGCCGCGGAGGTCGGCCATTTCCTCGGAAAAATAGCGGTCGAAATCCACCAGGTAGGCAATTTCGATGGAGGATTTCGACAAACGGAACTGGCAGGCCAGCGCCTGGATCACCGCGCGGCGCAGCAGATCGTCCGCCGACAGCTCCATGCCGCGTGCAACCGGCAGCTCGCCACGGTCGAGGCTGTCGTAATAGGTCGCGAGGTCGCGATGATTCTGGCTGTAGGTCGGGCCGATCGCCGAGATCGACGACACCCCGAAACCGGCGAGATCGCAGTCGGCATGCGTCGAGTAGCCCTGGAAATTGCGGTGCAGCAGGCCCTTGCGCTGGGCCACCGCCAGCGCATCATCGGGCTTCGCGAAATGATCCATGCCGATGTAGACATAACCCGCCTCCCCGAGGCGGCGCGCGGCCAGGCCCAGCAGCCCGAGCTTGGCCTCCGGCAGCGGCAGGTCGGCCTCGGCAATGCGCCGCTGCGGCTTGAAGCGCGTCGGCAGATGCGCGTAGTTGTAGATGGCAATGCGGTCCGGGGATGCATGGATGATGCGGTCGAGCGTGCGGTCGAAGCCCGCCGCGTTCTGTTTCGGCAGGCCGTAGATCAGATCGACGTTGATGGATGAAAAGCCGGCGGAACGCGCGGCCGCCATCACCTCCAGCGTCTGTGCCTCGCTCTGGATGCGGTTCACCGCCCGCTGCACCTCGGGATCGAAATCCTGCACACCGAGGCTGACGCGGCTGAATCCCATCGCACGCAACGCGTGGATGCCGGCCGCATCGACGCTGCGCGGATCGATTTCGATCGAATACTCGCCGTCCGCAGCCATGTGGAAATGGCGCCGCAAGCGCTGCCACAAGGACTCCAGCTGCGCCATGCTGAAAAAAGTCGGGGTGCCGCCGCCCCAGTGCATCTGCTCCACCAGCGGGTCTTCCGCGAACAGCGGCCCCTGCAGGTCGATCTCGCGGAACAGGTACTCGAGGTACTTGCCCCCCTTGCTGCGGTCGCGGGTCACGACCTTGTTGCAGGCGCAGTAGAAGCAGATCGTGCTGCAGAACGGCAGGTGCACGTAGAGCGACAGCGCGCGCCGGATGCCGCCGATATTGCGCCGTGCCACCCAGGATTTGTAGGCCTCCGCGTCGAATGCCTCGACAAAGCGGTCGGCCGTCGGATACGAGGTGTAGCGCGGACCGTTGCGGTCCATGCGCCGGATCAGGTCGAGATCGACCTCCAGGGACAGTACATCGGGAGTGACGGCGTTCACGGTCATGGTCAGGCAGGCGCTGTATGACCGTCATTGTGCGCAAGGCCTGCCGGCGCCCGTTTGACCCAGATCAAAACAGCGGTAAGATGGCAGAAAGCAGCATAAAAACCTTACCCGCCCCCTGCTATTCGCCCATGGCCGCTCCCCTGCGCATCGTAGAAGTCGACAAACTCAAGACGGCCTGCTCGACCTGCAGCCTGCACGAGTTGTGCCTGCCTGCAGGCCTGTCGGCCACCGAACTGAAATCGATGGACCGGATGATCGACATCAGGCGCAGCGTGAAGCGCGGCGACTACATCTTCCGCGCCGGCACACCCCTGCACGCGCTGTATGCGATCCGCACCGGTTTCATGAAAAGCTGCGTGCTGCATGAGGACGGCCGCGAACAGGTCGCCGGTTTTCACATGATGGGTGACCTGATCGGCATGGACGCGATCGGCTCGGGCCAGCATCTCTGCGACGCGCTGGCGCTGGAGGACAGCGAGGTCTGCGAAATCCCGCTCAAGTCCCTGGAACTGTTGTCCCGGGAAATTCCCTCGCTGCAGCACCATTTCCACCGCATCATGAGCCGCGAAATCGCCCGCGACTACGGGGTGATGCTGCTGCTGGGCAGCATGCGCGCCGAGGAACGCCTGGCGGTGTTCCTGCTGAATCTCTCGCAGCGTTTTGCCGCGCGCGGCTATTCCTCCACCGAGTTCCACCTGCGCATGACGCGCGAGGAAATCGGCAGCTACCTCGGCCTCAAGCTGGAAACCGTCAGCCGCACGCTGTCGCAGTTCCAGTCCCAGGGCCTGATCGCGGTGCAGAACAAGCACCTGCGCATCCTCAAGATCGACAGCCTGCGCGAGCTGGTCGGACAGCACAGTTGCCGCGTCTGAGCCGGCGGCAGGCGCTTCCGCGAACCGCCGTTCGCGGAATCAGCCCTTGCTGTTGCCGTACATGTAGTCGCGGGTCATCGGCATGCGCCGCCCCTGCGCATTGTCGGCGCGGCAGGCCAGCACCTGGTACAGGTTGATCCAGCCCTGGGCGAAACCGTAGGCGCAGCCGGCCAGGTAGATCTGCCAGATGCGGGTGCGCTTGCCGCCGGCTATCGCCTCGGCCCGCTCGCGGGCGGCTTCGAGGCGATCCGCCCACTCGCCGCAGGTGCGGGCGTAATGCCGGCGCAGCGATTCGACGTCGATCACCTCAAGGCCCGCATCCGACATGTCGTGAAGCACCCGTGATATGTGCGGCAACTCACCGTCCGGAAACACGTAACGATCAATGAACTCCCCGGCGCCCAGCGGCATCCAGCGTGCTGCGGTGTCGGAGGTCGTGATGCCGTGGTTCAGCACCCGTCCGTCGGCGGCGAGCAGCGAGCGGATTTTCGCGAAATACTCCGGCAGGTGCCGCAACCCGACATGCTCGAACATGCCGACGCTGGTGATCACGTCGTACTCGCCGTCGAGGTCGCGATAATCGCGGAGTTCGACGCGGCAGCGGTCGCCCAGACCCGCTTCGCGGATGCGCTCACGGGCATGATCCAGCTGCCGTGACGACAACGTGATGCCGGTGGCCTGCACGCCATGGCACTGCGCCGCGCGCATCACCAGTGCACCCCAGCCGCAGCCGATGTCGAGCAGCCGGTCGCCCGGACGCAGCGCCAGCTTGCGCAGAATATGGTCAAGCTTGGCGTCCTGCGCCTCGTCCAGCGACGCCGTCCCGCTGCGGTAATAGGCGCAGGAATAGACCATGTTCCGGTCGAGAAACAGCGCGTAGAACTCATTGGATACGTCGTAGTGATACTCGATCGCGCGCCGGTCGCGCGCCCGGGTATGCCGCCGCCCCTGCGCGCGGCGCCGTGCCGGCTCACCGGCCGCCTCGCGTGCCAGGTTCTCGCCGACCCGGAACACCTCGTGTATCGGACCTTCGACCTGGATGTCGCCCTCGACGAAGGCCTCGCCCAGTTTTTCGAGATCGGGCTTGACCAGGTAGCGCAGCGCCGAGGGCCTGGGCACCGATATCGTCACCGTCGGGCTGGGTGACAGGTCGACGCGGCGGCCGTTCCACAGCTGCAGGCGCAGCGGCAGCTTTGCCTGGGCAGCCAGGCGATCGACCAGGCGGTTGAAGCGACGTTGCAGGAGCATGACCACCTCCCGTAATCAAGGCGCCGCAGCCCACCGGCTGCAGCAAAACCGGTTGACACGAGCCACAGGTTAAACCTGCGGCACCCCGCTGTGAACCCTCCTCCGCGATCAGTCGGCTTCTTCGCCCTGCCGCCCCGTGCGCTGGAGAAAACAGGTGAAGGCACTGGAGGCCGCGGCGATCAGCCAGAACATGAAAAAGCCGACCGAATACACCGCAATCGGCGACCAGTGCACCGGCTCACCGAGCAGGTACAGTTCCTGCGGATCGATCAGCGTGAAAAACACGCCCTCTGCGATGCCGCCGACGATGAACGACGGCCACAGTATCCACATCAGTCGTTTGCCCATAGCTTCCGCCTCCGTCCCGCCCAAGCGCCGGGCTCAGCCCGGACGATTCCGGTTGTCGTCTTCCGCGATTTTTCTGCGCAAGAACAGGTAAAAACCGGCGCCGATGCCGATGATGACCACGATGGTCAGCAGGCTCATCAGGCCGAAATCCGAACCAAACAGGAGTTTCCAGGCCATGCCTCTCCTCCCTAACCCGGGTTGTCCGGCAGCAGCGTGACGGCGGCAGGCGCCGGCACCGTCAGTGCGCCGCCGATGCGCCAGCTCGACTGCATGTCTTCCAGCACCAGCAGCCAGCGGCCCGCGCTCAGTTCGGGCACCGCTCCTTCATACTGTCCGGGGCTGCGCTGGCGCAGCAGCACCAGGCCGTCGCGGCCGGCGCGGGTCGGATGCACGACGCGCAGCTGCAGCTGCGGCGGCAAGGCCGCGCCGGCAGCCGCGTCGAGGCGCAGTGACACGCTGCGCGCACCGGGTGCCAGTTGCAGTTCGCCGCGATAGCCCAGGCGCGCGGCCAGCGCGCCGCGCTCCAGCGTCTGGTTGATCGCCAAACCCTGCTTGTAATAATCATCGACCACCAGGCCGTCGCTGCTGGCCACGGCGATCCAGATGGTCGCGATGCCGGCAATAATCACCGCAACCGGCCCCGCCATCAGCAGCCAGGGCCAGGGTTCGCGGTACCAGGGCAGCAGCGGCTGCGTCGCGTTGTGCATGGGTTTCTCCTCAGCGGACATAGAAACGGGACTTTTCACGCGCACTCACCTCGGGCCGGTCGACGTCGCTGACCAGAAAGACGATCGGGTGCGAACCCTGCGCGAGTCCGGCGGGATCGGCGCGCACCGACATCGGGAAACTCTGGGTCGTGGCCGGCGGCACCTCGATCGGCTGCGGGGTCATGACCCGCAATCCGGGCAGGCCCTCGACGCCGACCGTGTAACGGCGCGCGACTTCGTCGGTGTTGATGAACTGCAGACGATAGACGTTCTCGATCTGTCCGCCCGGCGCGTCGCGCATCAGGGCGCCACGGTCGCGCAGCACGTCGACTTTCAGCGGGCTGCGCAACAACAGCCCGCCGAGGAAGGCGATGACCAGTATGCCGAGCAACGCGGCATAGACCAGAATCCGAGGCCGGAACACATGGCGCCGGATCTCGGAATCGGCGTAACGGCCGTTCATCGCATTCTCGGTCGAATAGCGGATCAGGCCGCGCGGGTAGCCCATCTTGTCCATCACCTGGTTGCAGCCGTCGATGCAGGCAGCGCAGCCGATGCATTCGTACTGCAGGCCTTGGCGGATGTCGATGCCGGTCGGGCAGACCTGCACGCAGATATTGCAGTCGACGCAGTCGCCCAGGCCCAGCGCCTTCGGATCGGCCTTGCGGCCGCGAGCCCCGCGCGGATCGCCGCGCTGCGCGTCGTAGGTGATGACCAGCGTGTCCGGATCGAACATCACGCCCTGGAAGCGTGCATAGGGACACATGTACTTGCATACCTGCTCGCGCATCCAGCCGGCATTGCCGTAGGTGGCGAAGGCATAGAAGAAGATCCAGAAGGTTTCCCAGGGTCCCAGCGTCCAGGCGGCGAAAGAAGCCGCGAGCGTGGTGATCGGCGTGAAATAGCCGACGAAGGTGAAACCGGTCCACAGCGACAGCGCGATCCAGACCCCGTGTTTCAGCGCCTTCAGTCCGAACTTGCGGGCGCTCGCCGGCCCCTGGTCGAGCCGCATGCGCTGCAGCCGGTCGCCCTCGATGCGACGCTCGATCCACATGAAGATCTCGGTGTAGACCGTCTGCGGGCAGGCGTAACCGCACCACAACCGCCCCGCGATCGCGGTGAACAGAAACAGCGCATAGGCGCAGATGATCAGCAGCGCCGTCAGGAAAATGAAATCCTGGGGCCACAGCACCATGCCGAAGATGTAGAACTTGCGCGAAACCAGGTCGAAGAGCACGGCCTGGCGGTCGTTCCAGGTCAGCCAGGGTGTGCCGTAGAACACCAGCTGGGTGGCAATGACCAGCGCCACGCGCCACCAGGCGAACCAGCCGGTGACCGCGCGCGGGTAGATCTTCCTGCGGACCTCGTAGAGGGAGGTTTCGACCTCCTCGACGCCCGCTGCGGCGACCCGCCCGTCCTGCGCCATCTACTTTTTGCCCTGGCCCGAGATCCCGAGCACGTAGGCGGTCAGCAGGTGGATCTTGCCCTCGTCGAGAAAGTCCTTGTGCGCCGGCATCTGGTTGGCACGGCCCCTGACGATGGTTTCGGTGATCGCGGCCTCGGTGCCGCCGTGCAGCCAGATGTCGTCCGTCAGGTTGGGCGCGCCGAGCTGCTGGTTGCCCTTGCCGTCGGCACCGTGACAGGCGACGCAGGCGGTCGCGTACTTGGCCTTGCCGCGCTGCGCGCGCAGGCCGTCGTGGGTGCGCCCGGCAAGCGACAACACGTAATGCACGGCGTCACGCACGTCCTCGCTGCCGCCGAGCACCGCGCCCATCGGCGGCATCACGCCGTTGCGGCCGTCGACTATGGTGGTACGGATCGCTTCCGGCGTGCCGCCGTAGAGCCAGTCACTGTCCCGCAGGTTGGGATAGCCGCGGGAGCCGCCGGCATCGGAGCCATGGCACTGCGCACAGTAGTTGAGGAACAGCCGCTGGCCGATTTCGCGGGCCTCGGCATCGGCGGCCACGACGATGGCATCCTGTTTCAGGAAACGGTCAACGATAGGCCCGAAAGTCGCGGCGGCCTGTTTCTGCTCGTCCTGGTACTGGCCGGTGGAAGACCAGCCGAGGTAGCCGCCGAAGGAACCCAGTCCCGGATAGAGGATCAGGTAGACGAAGGAGAACACGATGGTGATGTAGAACAGCCACATCCACCAGCGCGGCAGCGGATTGTTGAATTCCTCTAGATCATCCCAGGAGTGCCCCGTGGTGCCGGGCTGCTCGCCCTTCGCCAGCTTCTGGGTCGACAGCAGCTTCAGAAGAACCGCGCAGGCCAGCAGGCTCACCACCGTGATGATGGCGATATACAGGCTCCAGCCGTCGTGTACGAAATCGCTCATTGCCGCCCTCTCCCGTTGCGGGCCATCTGTTCTTCAGCCAAATCGTCTTCCAGCGGCAGCCGCGCTGCCGCCTCGAAATCCTCGCGCTTGCCCTTGCTCCATGCCCACAGCACGATGCCGATGAACACGATGAACAGCAGTGCGGTGATCAGTGAACGGACGAGATTGATATCCATGGGTGTCACCTCACGTTGCGCAGCACGGTGCCGAGGCCTTGCAGGTAGGCGATCAGCGCATCCATCTCGGTCCTGCCCTTGACGCCTTCCGCCGCCTTGGCGATGTCCTCGTCGGTGTACGGCACGCCGAGCCGGCGCAGGGCGCGCATTTTCGGTGCCACCGAGTCCGGATCCAGCGGCGCATCGGCGAGGAACTTGTAGGCCGGCATGTTCGATTCCGGCACCAGGTCGCGCGGGTTGATCAGGTGCACGCGATGCCATTCGTCGGAGTAACGTCCGCCGACGCGCGCGAGATCCGGTCCGGTGCGCTTGCTGCCCCAGAGGAAGGGATAGTCGTAGACGAATTCGCCGGCGACCGAGTAATGCCCGTAACGCTCGGTCTCGGCGCGAAAGGGACGGATCATCTGCGAATGACAGTTATTGCAGCCCTCGCGGATGTAGACATCGCGCCCCGACAACTGCAGCGCGGTGTAGGGCTTCAAGCCGCTGACCGGCTGGGTGGTCGACTTCTGGAAGAACAGCGGCACGATTTCGACCAGGCCGCCAAAGCTGATGGCGACGATGATCAGCACGATCAGCAGTCCCAGGTTTTTTTCGATGATCGCATGGCCCGAAGTGTCCACGTCTTCTCCTGAATCAAAAATATGTTTATAATCAAATACTTATAATTTCAGGCGTGGGCTGCAGCCGGCGCCGGAATGGGCGCATCCACTGCCCGCTGGCCGGCCACGGTCTTGTAGACGTTCCAGGCCATGATCAGCGCGCCGGAGAAATAAAGCAGGCCGCCGAGCAGGCGCACCACGTAATACGGATAGGTCGCCTTCACCGACTCGACAAAGGCATAGGTCAGCGTGCCGTCCGGATTGACCGCGCGCCACATCAGCCCCTGCATCACGCCGGCAATCCACAGCGCGGCGATGTAGAGCACTATGCCGATGGTCGCCACCCAGAAATGCAGCGTCACCAGTTTCACGCTGTGCATCTCGGTGCGGCCGTAGAGCCGCGGGATCAGGTAATAGAGGCTGCCGAAAGTGACCATGCCGACCCAGCCCAGCGCGCCGGAGTGGACGTGGCCGATGGTCCAGTCGGTGTAGTGCGACAGCGCGTTGACGGTCTTGATCGACATCATCGGACCCTCGAAGGTCGACATGCCGTAGAAGGACAGCGACACCACGAGAAACTTGAGGATGGGATCGGTGCGCAGCTTGTCCCAGGCGCCCGACAGCGTCATGATGCCGTTGATCATGCCGCCCCAGGACGGCGCCAGCAGCACCAGCGAGAAGATCATGCCGATCGACTGCGCCCAGTCCGGCAGCGCCGTGTAATGCAGGTGGTGCGGCCCGGCCCACATGTAGGTGAAGATCAGCGCCCAGAAGTGCACCACCGACAGGCGGTAGGAATAGACGGGACGGCCGGCCTGCTTCGGGATGAAGTAATACATCATGCCGAGGAAGCCCGCGGTCAGGAAAAAACCCACCGCGTTGTGGCCATACCACCACTGCACCATCGCGTCCTGCACCCCGGCATAGGCGGAATAGGACTTGGTCAGCGTCACCGGCATCGCCGCGCTGTTGACCAGGTGCAGCACCGCGACAGTGATGATGAAAGCGCCGAAGAACCAGTTGGCGACATAGATGTGCGGGGTTTTGCGTTTGGCGATGGTGCCGAAGAACACCACGGCATAGGACACCCAGACCAGCGTGATCAGCACGTCGATCGGCCATTCCAGTTCCGCATATTCCTTGGAGCTGGTGTAGCCCAGCGGCAGCGTCACCGCCGCCAGCACAATCACCGCCTGCCAGCCCCAGAAGGTGAAGGCCGCCAGCCCGTCCCCGAACAGCCGCACGTGGCAGGTGCGCTGCACCACGTAATACGAGGTCGCGAACAGCGCCGAGCCGCCGAAGGCGAAAATCACGGCATTGGTGTGCAGCGGCCGCAGCCGCCCGTAGGACAGCCAGGGGGCGAGATTCAGGTCGGGCCAGATCAGCTGCGCGGCGATGATGAGCCCCACCAGCATGCCCACGATGCCCCAGACCACCGTCATGATCGCGAACTGCCGGACCACGGTGTAGTTATAGGTATTAGAGGTCGATGACGCCTGCATGGATGCTCCCCAGCGTATGGATGTTGTTGATGATCATGCACAGCAGCATAAATTCACCCCGGAAACGGCATGTTGATCTAAATCAACCCCCGCGGCATCCGGCGGGACTATCGTGATGCCGTCATCCCCGACATTGCCAAGGAGAACGCTCATGTTCCGCAATATTCTGGTTCCCACCGACGGCTCGGCGCTGTCGCGCAAGGCGGTCAAAAAAGCCGTCGCCCTGGCCAAGCTCAGCGGCGCCAAAGTGACCGGTTTCCACGTCGCGCCCGCCTACAAGTTCAACGTCTATGCCGACTACATCCCGCCCGACTTCATCCTGCCCAAGGAATATGAGGCCAAGGCCAAGAAAATCGCCGCCAAGCATCTCGAAGCGGTGAAGAAGGAATGCGCCGCTGCCGGCGTGTCCTGCGCGGTCTACTCCGTCTGCAGCGACTTCGCCGCCGATGCCATCATCAAGGCCGCGAAAAAATACAAATGCGACCTGGTCGCGATGGCCTCCCACGGCCGCAGCGGGCTGTCGAAGCTGCTGATCGGCAGCGAAACCCAGAAAGTGCTCGCTGGAATCAAGATCCCGGTGCTGGTATTGCGCTGAGCGCAGCCGGTCTCCGGAAAAGGCCGGGCGCAACGTCCGGCCTTTATCTGCGCCGCAGGCGCGACGATCGCCCGCCGTGTTGATGCGCATCAAGGACATTCCGCGGGCGGCGACAATAATGCAGGCATCGTCATTATCCCGCCAGCCGCGATGACCATCACCGAACGCATCGACAACATCACCCGCATCCCGCCCGCGTACCGCCACGCAAGGCCGCCGGCGCCGAAAAGCGTCAAGATCGAGATTTCCCCGCGCTGCAACTACCGCTGCGGGTTCTGCGCCCTGCGCACGCGCGAGGTACAGCCCAAATGGGACATGGATTTCCGCCTGTTTCAGCGCATCACCCGGGAAATGCGCGAGGCCGGCGTCGAGGAAATCGGCGTTTTCTACCTCGGCGAATCGTTCATGAATCCGCGTCTGTTGGTCGACTGCATCGCCTGGGCCAAGCAGGAATTGCGCTTCCCCTACGTTTTCCTGACCTCGAACGCCTCAATGGCCTTCCCGGAAGCGGTCGAGGCCTGCATGCAGGCCGGGCTCGACTCGCTGAAATGGTCGGTCAATGCCGCCGACGAGGCGCAGTTCGAACGGATCATGGGGGTTTCGGGCAAGCTGTTCCATTGCGCGCTGGACAACATCTGCGCCGCCCACGCGGTACGCGCCGCAGGCAGCCACGGGACCGGACTCTACGCCTCGTCAATCCGCTACGACGGCGAACAGCAATTGCGCATGGAAACCCTGCTGCGCGAGCGGGTGCTGCCCTGGGTCGACAGCCACTATTGGCTGCCGCTCTACTCGATGGGCGCATTCGCGACGCAGCGCGAGGAGCAACTCGGCTACCGCCCCACTGCCGGAAACCAGGGACGCATCGACGCCCTGCGCGAACCCCTGCCCTGCTGGTCGGCCTTCACCGAAGGCCATGTCACCGCCGAGGGCAGGCTGTCGGCCTGCTGCTTCGACGCCACCGCACACTGGACCATGGGCGATCTGAACAAGATGCCGTTCATGGCCGCCTGGAACTCGGACAGTTTCACGCGACTGCGGGCCGCCCACCTGAAAAAGGATGTTCGCGGCACGGTCTGCGAACATTGCATCGCCTACGGCTGACTCCGCCCGGCGCCCCCCCGGGATTGTTGATACAGATCAAACCGGAAGCCGCCAATCACGGTTTCAATGGCAGGCAGTCTTCTTCGCATGAAAGCTGCAATGCCGATGAACCGGGAACCACCCCGACCCGGAACCTCCGGAGCGGGCGCCGCCGACCGGCCGCGCACCGCGCACCAGACGGCCGCGCCGGATGCAATCGCCCTGCTCGGCCGCACAGCGCTGTTCAGCGGGCTCGATGCCGCAACACTCGGCCGCATCGCCGCCGCAGCCGCGATGGTCCGGGTGGCGCGCGGCCGGCTGCTGTTCAGTGCAGGTGACCCTTGTGCGGGATTTCATCTGGTCATCGAAGGCCGGATCAAGCTTTCGCTGCACGGTGCCCAGGGCGCGGAGCGGGTCGTCGAACTGCCGGGGCCCGGACAGACTTTCGGCGAGGCGGCAATGTTCCTGCGCATGCCGTACCGGGTATCCGCCGAAGCGCTCGCCGACAGCCGGCTGCTGCATGTCGCCGCAGCCGCGGTGTTCACCGAATTGGAACAGGATCCGCGGCTGGCCCAACGCATTATCGCCAGCCTCAGCATGCGCTTGCACCGGCTGGTGGGCGAAATCGAATCACAGTCGCTGCTGTCCGGCACCCAGCGCGTGATCGGCTACCTGCTGAGCCTCGCCGATGCGCCGGCCGCAGCGGAAACTGCGGTCCGCCTGCCGGCGCTGAAACATGTCATCGCCTCACGCCTCAACCTGACCCATGAACATTTCTCGCGCATCCTGCACGGACTTGCTGCAGCGGACGTGATCCGCCTGGACGGTCCCGACATCCGGATCCCCGACATCGAAGCACTGCGCAGGCACCCCGGCTGACAGAACGCCCCCCGGGGTGATGCACATCAAGGCGCTGCGGGCCGGGACACTGCATCATCAGCGCTTTCCTGATCAGGCACCTCCCGCAATGAACCTCAGCACCCTGCCGCAATGGACCCTGCGCCATCGTACCCTGCTGCCGGTAGTACAAGGCGGCATGGGCGTCGGCATTTCCGCCCACCGCCTCGCCGGCAGCGTCGCCGCGCTCGGTGCCCTCGGCACGATCTCCAGCGTTGACCTGCGCCACCACCATCCCGACCTGCTGGAACAGACTGCCGGTTGCCGGGACGCCGATCAGTTGAACCGTGCCAACCTGATCGCACTCGACCGCGAGATCGGCCGGGCACTGGCGCTCTCCGCGGGCCGCGGCGCAATTGCCGTCAATGTGATGAAAGCCGTCGCCGCGCACGCCGATTACGTGCGCCAGGCCTGCGCGAGCGGCGCGCATGCGATCGTCATGGGCGCCGGGCTGCCGCTGGACCTGCCCGACCTGACGCGCGACTTCCCGGACGTGGCGCTGATCCCGATCCTGTCGGATGCGCGCGGCGTCGGCATCGTTGTCAGGAAGTGGCTGCGCCGGCAGCGCCTGCCGGACGCCATCATCATCGAACATCCGCGTCATGCCGGCGGCCACCTCGGCGCCACGCGCACCGGGGAGATCGCCGATCCGCGCTTCGATTTCGCGCGCGTGCTGGAGGAAATCCCGGCGCTGCTGCGCGAACTCGGACTCGAAGCCGAGAAAATTCCGTTGATCGTCGCCGGCGGTATCCACCGCCATGACCAGGTTCGCGAGCTGCTGGGCATGGGCGCGGCTGCGGTGCAGGTCGGCACCCCTTTTGCAGTCACCGCCGAGGGCGATGCCCACCCGGAATTCAAGCGCGTGCTGGCGGAAGCACGCCCCGAAGACATCGTCACCTTCATGAGCGTGGCCGGTCTGCCGGCGCGCGCCGTGCTGACGCCCTGGCTCCGGAATTACCTGCGCCGCGAGAAAGCGCTGCAGTCGCATGCCAAGGCGGACCCGCGGCGCTGTGTGCAGGGTCTGAACTGTCTGACCGTCTGCGGCCTGCGCGACGGCGTCGCCGCCGCGGGACAGTTCTGCATCGACACGCGGCTCTCCCTTGCACTGCAGGGCGACGTAAAAAAGGGATTGTTCTTCCGCGGCGCCGAGCCGCTGCCCTTCGGCCAGGCGATACGCCCCGTGGCGGAACTGCTGGATTACCTGCTCGAAGGCATCATGCCCCGGGCCGTGGCCTGAACCGCACGACGCCTCAGCCCGCGGCCCAGGGCAGCGGGTTGCGCGTCAGCGCTACCGCGACAATATAGAAAAACACCGCCTGCGCGGCGAACCATGCGGCAATCCGCTGCCTGCGGGTGCGGCCGCGTTTCAACGCGATCGAACCGAGAACGATGTAGATCAGCAGGGCCAGCAGCTTGGCGGTCAGCCAGCCGGCAACGAAGGGGTACTGCCGGATCATCAGTGCCATCGCGACGGCACTGCCGAGCAGCACGGTATCGACAACATGCGGCAGCACGCGCACCCAGCGCCGCTGCAGCCATTCCGGGCGGAACACCATCCAGAGGCCGCGCAGCAGGAACAGCGCGTAACTCGTCGCCACGCAACCCACGTGCAGCGCCTTGAGCGTCAGATAATCCATGAGGGATCCCTGCAGCGCCTACTGCAGCAGATCGACGCCGGCCAGCGGATCGTCCTTGTCCCCGGGCCGGTGCAGTCCGGCATCGAAGGGCGAGAACCGCCCGCTTTCGACGTCGAGCACCAGGATCTTGCCCTCCTCGATCAGGTAGTGCCAGCCACGAAGGAACAGGCGCCCGGCCTCGACACGCTGACGCACCATCGGATAATCCATCAACCGCTCCAGCTGCAGGACCACGGAACGCTGCTCGGTGCGCCGCAGCGCTTCTTCCGACAATGTCACCGGCAGCACCGCGTCGCGGCCGAGTTCCAGCCATTTTGCCATGTGCCGCGCTTCGGCTGGCGCGCCGGCATAAAGAGCGCGCACCGCGCCGCAATGACTGTGGCCGCAAACCACGATTTCGCTGACATTGAGATTGAGCACCGCAAACTCCACCGCCGCCACGGTGCCGTGATAACCCTGCGAGGCGTCGTACGGCGGCACGAAATTGCCGACATTGCGGACGATGAACAACTCCCCCGGCCCGCTGTCCATGATCAGGTAGGGCAGAACCCGCGAATCGGAACAGCCGATGAACAGCACCGTGGGATGCTGGCCCTCCTCGACCAGGTGGCGGAACTGGCTGCGCAGGCGCGGAAAATAACGCGTCTGGAAGCGCCGCAGCCGGCGCAGGATTTCATCACTCATGCAGCTCCGCAATTCCGGTGATCCTGTTCATTCCTGCAACTCCTGCTGATTGAGGCGGCCTTCCGTATCCTGAAGGGGCCATAACAGGGGCATTATGCGCGCCGCGAACACGGCCAGCGCGGTCCATCCGAGGAGTCCACCGGAGATCGCCAGCATCGGCAGGCCTGCAGCCAGCCCGCCCAAAAACATCAGCAATCCGGCGTGGTGCAGGCTGAACTGCAGCCAGGCAAGGGCACCTGACACAATGGGCCGTCCGGTGAATCGCGGCAGCATGTGCGCGCCAAGGCCGTAGATCAGCGTCTGCACGAAACCGGCGGTGAAGAGGTGCAGGCCAAGGCCACGCAGCGCGCCATCGGTGATCAGCGTACCCTGCCATGCCAGCCACAGCGCGCCCGCCAGAAACCAGAGCATGGCGCTGGACACGAACCATCGATTGTCCGCGGAGAGCGTGATTCCCGCATGACGGCGCGCAGCCCGGCGCCTTGGCGCCGCGGCCACCATCTGTCGCGCCTCGGCCGGGCTCTGCACTCCCACCGCCTTCAGTTCGCCGTCGATCACGATGGCGGGTATCGTGCGCACTCGCAGGCGGTGGGCCAGTTCCCGGCCCGCGGTCTGATTGAGGTCGAGAACCGCGAATTCGATTTCCCTCTCTGCGGCCACCTCAGTCCAGACCCGTTCGGCCTGCGGGCAGGTCGGGCACCACTCCGACACCAGCAACTCAACCTTCACATCGCCCCCCGATTCACTGTGCGCAACGCATACACTGAACGTCGTAGCGGTCTATCCAGGCCTTCAGGCCCTCGACTGCCGCCCGCCCGGTCGCGAGATGATCGAGTGCATGCGCCGGATCATCCGGCCTGAACAGCACCAGCCAGGCTTCAGTGTAAGGGGCAATATTGATCAGGTCCGGGCGTTCGAGGACCTGCTCGTTGCGCTCGGCAATCACGCCATCAAAGGGCGCCGGTATCCCGCCCGCCCATTTCCCCGACTCGAGCCTTGCCAAAGGCTTCCTGCGCGGGCGGCGCGATCCGGGGGGACGGATGACGACATGCTGGATCCGCCCGGCCATGGTCTGCGAGGGATCGGTGATGCCGATCCGGTACAGTCCGTCCGGCTCCGGCTTCACCCACAGGTAGTCGAGGTCGTACCAGAGATCCTCCGGCAATTCGCAGCCGCGGTATTCGGCATGGGCCATGCATCAACTCCGGTCCAGCGGCGAGCGCCAGCGCACGGTGAGCAGCATGTTGATGCCGAACAGCGCCATCGCGCCCACGGTGAAGGTGCCGCCCAGCGCCACCAGCCGGTTGTCATATATCAGCCACCCGGCGACCATCAGCGGCAATCCGGCATTGGCCAGCCAGAACTGGATCGTTGCCACCCGCTCGGAACGCAGGGGATAACCGCCAAAGCGGGGGATCACGTGCAGACCCACGCCGTAGATGGTCATCAGCACGAAACCGAGCAGCATCATGTGCCCGTGGATGCGCAACACGTTGCCCGGCAACAGCTGCGGATCAATCAAGCGCAGCAGCATCAGCAAACCGCCCAGCAAGCCGTAGACCAGGCCGATCGCGACATAGAGCCGGTTACGCCGGTGCATCGTTCGCCTCCCCTGCCGTGGCGCGGAGCAGCACCCTCGCGCGTGCCTGGAAAGCGCGGTAACCGGGGGCCCAGGCGCCTTCCCGCGGCGTGGTCGCCGCGAACTGCTGCAGCAGCTCCCGCAGCGCCGCCCGATCGGCCTGAACCTTCGACCATGCCGCCAACAGCCGATCATATTCGGCCGCATGCACAAATACGGCCCTGCGGTCCTGGCAGACACCGATGCAGGGCTGCGCGCCCTCGATGCGTCCGCAGCCTATGCATTGCCAGGCGGCGAACCGTTCCGCCACCGGCACCTCCAGTGTGTACCGCTGCGGCGCCAGAGACAACTTATCCGGGCTTGCCATCCAGGCGCGGCCGGCTAAGTATCGGCCAGTAACGGACGGCATAAATACCAAAAGCCGCAGCCCACAACAGGCCCGACACCTGGATGCCCGCCAGGTAAGCCGCCGGAAACACCATTGGAACGAACACTCGCACCAGGGCCGCGATCTGGATCAGCAGGAAACAGCACAGTTCGAAGCCGTCTGCGCGCAGTGGCCGCGCCGTGTGGCCGCGCGCGGTGCGCGTCATCATGCCGAGGGTCAGCCCGCCGATCGCGCCCACGGTCAGCGCGTGGAAGGCATGGGATTCCGCCACCCAGCCGGCCGCAGCCAGCGTGCGCAGGCCGAGGTATATGACAATCCAGGCATAACCCGCGTGCAGGATCCACACCAGCGGCGTCGACAGCGTCCGCCAGGACCGCCACAACAGCAGGCGCAGGCCATGCGCGACGGTCGCGACCAGAGCCACCACGGCGATTACCGCGGTGCCGGGCTGCAGCAGGTCGGCGACGAACAGCACCAGCACCGAAGCCAGCGCCACCCGCTCGAGCCAGAGTTGGCGCGTCGCGCCGGCACCGGGCACACCGTTGTTGGTGAACATCGGGATCACCCGACCACCGATGACCGCCATGATGAACAGCATCACGTCCAGCCCCAGCACCAGTCCGGCGCGCGGCGGCAGCGAAACCACGCCCAGCATCGAAAGGTGCAGCGCGGCGACCAGCGCGGCCATCAGCAGCAGCAGGCCGACGAAAAAGTAGTTGCGGGCATTGCCTGCACGCCACAGCGGCATCGCGATCGCGACGGCGAGTGCCGCCGGAAACGCGGCGTTCACGGCTGCGGCCAGTCCGCCCAGGGGCGTCAGCACCAGTATTCGGCCCGCCACCCAGAGTGCGGCCAGCGCCATCAACGGAACACCGGTCGGCGTCGGCTCGCCGGTCCAGGCCTGCACGGCCGTCAGCAGAAAGCCGGCAACCACGGCCAGCGTGTAACCGAACAGCATCTCGTGTCCGTGCCAGAGGGGTCCCTGCAGATAGGCGTTATCCAGCAGTCCCGACAGCTGCGCGACCCACAGCAGCACCGAGACAACGCTGAATACGCTGGCCAGCAGGTAGAACGGCCGGAACCCGAGGTTCCAGAGCGCAAAATTGCCCATTGCGTCCCTCAATCCAGCAGCAGCGGACGACCCTGCCGGTCGAAGGGCAGGAAGGATGCAACGGCACCCGCCTTGATCGCCTCGATCATCCGGTCCAGCGAGCGGCCCGCATCGGCAGGGCCGGGCGCCCGGCCGTTCCGGCCCGACAGCGCCGCGACGAAGACCACCGACCAGTCGCGGCCGAATTGACGCGACTCCTCAGCCAGCGCGGCAAACCCGGACAGCTCCTCCGGCGTCTTGTCCACGCTCATCAGGGGCACCAGCGCCCCGCCCTCGCCTTGCTGAAAACGCGCGCGCTGCTCCGGCGTGCAGTCTTCCGGCAGTTCCGCGCCGGCAAACACGAACAGCAGGCGCTGCGGGTCAGGCTGCATCCGTGCAGCCCGCAGCAAGTCGTCGAAACTCGCGATGCCCATGTCCGCTTCCGCGGCACCCTCCGTGCGCGCCATCATTGCACCAGCGGCGTGTCGGCCGCATCCAGATCAATGCCACGGATGTCGGCCTGGCCGGCCAGCAGCGACAGGTACTGCCGCAATGCCGTAACGAAAGTCTGCTGACGCAGGCTGTTGGCCACCGCGCCGCGCACGGCCTCGAAGGACTGCGCCTGGCCCGGCTCGCGGGCCAGCACCTCGACCACATGCAGGCCGAAGCGGCTGTGCACCAGCCGCGGCAGCACGCCCACTTCGCTGCGTCCGAACAGTTCCCGCGCAAACTCGGGCGCGCAGTCTTCGGCGTTCAGCCAGCCGAGATCGCCGCCGTTGGCGGCACTGGGACAGTTGGACAACTCGCGGGCGGCGCTGGCAAACACGCCGGCCGACTTGCCGTCGTGGCAACGCACGTCGAGCAGCGCGATCTCCGCGCGCCGGCGCAGCGCCGGCAGATCCATGCCCGCGGTGACCGCAAACAGAATATGCCGGGCATGAACCCGTTCGCCGGTCTGGTAACTGCCGGCATGGGCGGCATGGTGGCGGCGGCAATCGGCTTCCGAAGGCTCGGGCACCGCGACTTCCCGGTCCAGCAGCTTCTGGATTGCATCCACAGCGGCTTCGCTGATGACGCCATCAGCGGGTGCCTCGTCTTCGGGATCCAGCAGACCCGCGGCCTGTGCCGCCTGCCGCAGCAGTTCGGTGCAGGCCCGCTGGCGCAACTCTTCCGCGGAAATATTTTCCCCCGGTGAATGAAGTGCACGGCCATTGACACTGGCCACTGCGGTTTCGGTTGGTGTTCCGGCAATCATCGTCATGGTCTCCAGTGAGGCTCAGGGCTGACGCGGCTGGTCATGGCCCGCCGGCAGGTTGAGCCGGCGGCTGCGCACCAGTTGTTTCGGCCGCAGCAGGTAAAACACGGTGGCAAAGCCGCTCCACACGTGGACCAACCGGCTGAACGGAAACAGCAGGAATATGGTCATTCCCAGCACCAGGTGCACCTTGTACGGCCAGTCCAGCGCGACCAGGCCTTCGGCGGCGCCGACGCGGAAGGTGAACACGCGCTGCGCCCAGTCGGACAGCACCAGCATCACGCTGCCATCGGAATGCGACAGCGAATACGGCAGCGTGATCATGCCCAGCACCAGCTGCACCCAGAGAATGATCAGGATCGCGAGGTCCGTGCGGTGGCTGGTCAGGCGGATGCGCGGATCAAAGATGCGGCGGTGGATCAGCAGCGTCAGGCCGATGAAACAGATGAATCCCGCAATGCCGCCGGCAACGATGGCCACCAGCTGCTTCTGCGCGGGCGTAATGAAGGGCTCGTAGACCCAGTGCGGCGTCAGCAGCCCGAAAAAATGCCCGAAGAACAGGAACAGGATGCCGACATGGAACAGGTTGCTGCCCCAGCGCAGCGTGCCGGTGCGCAGCATCTGCGACGAGTCGCTTTTCCAGGTGTACTGGTCGCGATCGTAACGCGCGAGGCTGCCCATCAGGAATACCGCCATGCAGATGTACGGATAGGCACTGAAAAAAAACAGGTGCAGATAGGTTTCGAAGGTTGTCATGCTGCGGCTCCCGTTTCCGGTTTGCGTCGTACCAGGTGGATGGGCTGCACGCGGTCCGGCCGCGCCTGCCCTTTCACGGAGCAGCCGTCAAAGGCCGGCGGCTCGGTCCAGCTTTCGTCGATCGGCGGCTCGGCTGCCGATGCGGCCGCTGTCGGCTTCTCGCCGGCAATCTCGAGCAGCGCGGCGGCCACCGCGGCATACCGTGTCCCGCGCTGCGCCAGCGCCGCGTGCAGCGAATCCAGGATGTGCGTCATCTCGCCGAGGAAGGCGCGCGCCTCCCGGGGCGGCTGCGTCGATGCGAATTCGAGCACTGCCGGCAGGTAGTCCGGCAACTCGCCCGGCTCAAGAAACAGTCCCGCCTGCTCATAGGTCCGCGCAAGGTCGATCATTGCCGGCCCGCGATCACGCGAATCGCCGTGCACATGCTCGAAGAGGTGTAGCGAGGTCGCGCGCCCGCAATCGAAGATCTGCACATATTCCGCCTCGGCCTCCAGCGGGTCAGCCCGCATCAGCGAATTGATCAGCCCCCCGAGCCCGGCCAGCCGCGGCGCAGGCACCGCGGCCTCCTCGCGCAGCGCGGCGTGCATTTCCGGCAGTTGCGCCCTCAGCCTGGCGTCCGGGTAGCCCAGCAGCGCGGACAACACGCGCAGCGTGCGGGAGGCGGCGGGTGCCCTGTTCAGGATGGCCATGGTCAGACCTCCAGCTTCACGGGAATGGTGCGTTTCTTCTCGCTGCCGAAGAGGCTCGTCTCGGTTGTGCCTTCCGAGCAGCCGTTGCCGAAGGAAAAGCCGCAGCTGCCGCGGACATTGAAGGCGTTCTCGGCATACTCGCGGTGTGTGCTCGGGATCACGAAGCGGTCCTCGTAGTTGGCAATGGCCATGATTCGGTACATGTCCTCGACCGTCTCCACGGACAGGCCGACCTGCTGCAGCACGGCCTCGTTGCGCCTGCCCTCGACATGCTTGTCGCGCTGGTAGGCCCGCATGGCCAGCATCCGCTCCAGCGCGCGCTCGACCGGCTGCGTGTCGCCGGCAGTCAGCAGGTTGGCCAGATATTTCACCGGGATGCGCAGCTGGCTGACGTCGGGAATGCCGCCGCTGATGCCGAGGTGACCGGCATTGGCGGCAGCACTGATCGGCGACAGCGGCGGCACGTACCAGACCATCGGCAATGTCCGGTATTCGGGGTGCAACGGCAGCGCGACCTTCCACTCCACGGCCATCTTGTAGACCGGGCTGTTACGTGCGGCCTCCAGCCAGTTGTCGGGGATGCCGTCGGCGCGCGCCTGGGCGATGACCTGCGGGTCGTTGGGATCGAGGAATATACCGAGCTGCGCCTGGTAGAGGTCGCGGTCATGCTCGGTCGATGCCGCCTCGGCAATGCGGTCGGCGTCATACAACAGCACGCCGAGGTAGCGGATGCGGCCGACGCAGGTCTCCGAACACACCGTCGGCTGGCCGGCCTCGATGCGCGGGTAGCAGAAGATGCACTTCTCGGCCTTGCCGCTTTTCCAGTTGTAGTAGATCTTCTTGTACGGGCAGCCGCTCACGCACATGCGCCAGCCGCGGCACTTGTCCTGGTCGATCAGCACGATGCCGTCTTCCTCGCGCTTGTAGATCGAACCGGAGGGACAGGACGCGACGCAGGCCGGGTTGAGGCAGTGCTCGCACAGCCGCGGCAGGTACATCATGAAAGTGTTCTCGAACTCGCCGTACATCTGCTTCTGGATGTCGTCGAAGTTCCTGTCGGCACTGCGCTTCTCGAACTCGCCGCCAAGGATTTCCTCCCAGTTCGGCCCCCAGACGATCTTGTCCATCTGCATGCCGGTGATCAGGCTGCGCGGCCGCGCGGTCGGGCTCGCCTTCATTTCGGGCGCGTTCTGCAGGTGCGCGTAGTCGAAGGTGAAGGGCTCGTAGTAATCGTCGATTTCCGGCAGGTTCGGATTGGCGAAAATCTTCATCAGCAGCTTCCACCTGCCGCCCTGCCGCGGCTCTATGCTGCCGTCGGCGCGGCGCACCCAGCCGCCGTTCCACTTGTCCTGGTTCTCCCATTCCTTGGGGTAACCGATGCCGGGCTTGGTCTCGACGTTGTTGAACCAGGCGTATTCCATACCGGGACGGCTGGTCCAGACGTTCTTGCAGGTCACGGAACAGGTGTGGCAGCCGATGCATTTGTCGAGGTTCAGCACCATGCCGATCTGGGCGCGGATTTTCATGCGTTTTCTCCTTGGGCCTGGACAGCGGCAACACGCTCCGCGCCGACCGGTGTATCCAGCCAGTCAATCCTGTCCATCTTGCGCACGACAACGAACTCGTCGCGGTTGGTGCCGATGGTGCCGTAGTAATTGAAACCGTAGCTGAACTGGGCGTAGCCGCCGATCATGTGCGTGGGCTTCAGCACGATGCGGGTCACCGAGTTGTGGATGCCGCCGCGCACACCGGTGATCTCCGATCCTGGTGTGTTCACGATCTTCTCCTGCGCGTGGTACATCATCACCATGCCCGGATTGACGCGCTGGCTGACCACCGCCCGCGCCGCGATCGCGCCGTTGATGTTGAACAGCTCCACCCAGTCGTTGTCGACGATGCCGGCGCGCTTCGCATCGTCCTCCGACAGCCAGACAATCGGTCCGCCGCGCGACAGCGTCAGCATCATCAGGTTGTCGGTGTACGTCGAATGGATGCCCCACTTCTGGTGCGGCGTGATGAAGTTGAGCAGGATCTCCGGATTTCCGTTGCTGCGGATGCCGTGGATGCCGGCAGTGGTCTTCAGGTCCACCGGCGGCCGGTAACTCGACAGATTTTCTCCGAAGGCGCGGATCCACGGGTGATCAAGATAGAACTGCTGACGGCCGGTCAGCGTGCGCCAGGGGATCAGCTCATGCACGTTGGTGTAACCGGCGTTGTAGGACACCGTCTCGCTCTCGATGCCGCTCCAGGTCGGCGAGGAGATGATCTTGCGCGGCTGCGCCTGGATGTCTCGGAAGCGGATCTTCTCGTCCTCGCGATGGACGGCGAGGTGGGTGTGGTCGCGGCCGGTGGCCTTGCCCAGCGCCTCCCAGGCCTTGACCGCGACGTGGCCGTTGGTTTCCGGCGCAAGCTGCAGGATCACTTCGCAGGCGTCGATGTCGGTCTCGATCCGCGGCAACCCCTTGGCCGGCCCGTCTTCGCGCACGAGGCCGTTGAGCTCGCCGAGCTGACCGACCTCGGTCTGCGTATTCCAGGCGATGCCCTTGCCGCCATTGCCGACCTTGGCCATCAGCGGCCCCAGCGCGGTGAAGCGTTTGTAGACGTTGGGATAGTCGCGCTCGACCACAGTCATCTGCGGCGCGGTCTTGCCGGGAATCAGATCACACTCGCCGCGCTTCCAGTCCTTGACGTCGAGCGCCTGCCCCAGCTCGGCAGGGCTGTCGTGCATCAGCGGGCTCAGCACCAGTTCCTTTTCGACGCCGAGGTGGCCGGGGCAAAGCTCGCTGAATTTCCGCGCAAAACCCTTGTAGATCTCCCAGTCCGAGCGCGACTGCCAGGCCGGGTCCACCGCGGTGGACAGCGGATGGATGAAGGGATGCATGTCGCTGGTGTTGAGGTCGTTCTTCTCGTACCAGGTCGCCGTCGGCAGCACGATGTCGGAATAGAGGCAGGTCGTGCTCATGCGGAAGTCCAGCGTCACCAGCAGGTCGAGCTTGCCTTCCGGCGCCTGCTCGTGCCAGGCCACTTCCTGCGGCTTCGCATCCTGCGGCCCGAGATCCTTGCCCTGCACGCCGTTGCTGGTGCCGAGCAGGTGCTTCAGGAAATACTCATGTCCCTTGCCGCTGGAGCCGAGCAGGTTGGAGCGCCAGACGAACAGGTTGCGCGGCCAGTTGGCCGGATGGTCGGGATCGCCGCAGCTCATCTTCAGCGAACCGTCCTTCAGCGCCTTCACCGCGTAATCCTTGGGATCCATGCCCGCAGCCTGCGCGTCGCGCACCACCTGCAGCGGATTGGTCTGCAACTGCGGCGCCGAGGGCAGCCAGCCCATGCGTTCGGCGCGGGCGTTGTAGTCGATCATGCTGCCGCCCCATTGCTTGCGGTCTGCCAGAGGCGACAGCACTTCATCGATGCCCAGCTTTTCGTAGCGCCACTGGTCGGTATGCGCATAGAAGAAGCTGGTGGAGTTCTGCTGCCGCGGCGGCCGGATCCAATCCAGCGCGAAGGCCAGCGCGGTCCAGCCGGTCTGAGGCCGCAGCTTTTCCTGGCCGACGTAGTGCGCCCAGCCGCCGCCGCTTTTGCCGATGCAGCCGCAGAGCATCAGCATGTTGATGACGCCGCGGTAGTTCATGTCGCTGTGGTACCAGTGGTTCATCGCCGCGCCGATGATCACCATAGAGCGCCCGCCGGTCTTGTCGGCGTTGTCGGCAAACTGGCGCGCCACGGTGATCACCTGATCGCGCGGCACGCCGGTGATGCGCTCCTGCCAGGCCGGGGTGTAGGGGAAATTGTCATCGTAGTCCTTCGCGCAGTTCTCGCCGGCGATGCCGCGAGCGACGCCGTATTGCGCGACCTGCAGATCGAACACCGTCGCCACCAACGCCTCGCCGCCGGCCAGCGTCAGCCGGCGTGCCGGCACGCCGCGCAGCAGCACGTCGCGCTGCGGATTGGCGGTAAAGTGCTCGTGGTCAATGCCGCCGTAATAGGGAAAACCGACGGTCGCGGTCTCGACGCCGGAAGCTCCGCCCTCCAGCGCCGACAGCCGCAGCTTCACATCCCCGCCGCGTGCATCCTTAGCCTCCAGGTTCCAGCGTCCGGCGTCGGCACGGCCGTCGGGGCCCCAGCGGAAACCGATCGAACCGTGGTGCAGAACGACCTTGCCGTCCTCGCCGCAGGCCACGGTTTTCCAGTCGGCGTTGTTGTCCTGGCCGAGGCGGTCGGCAAAGTCCGAGGCGCGCACATAACGGTCGGGCACCATGACCTTGCTGCCGTCGGGCAGCGCCTGCTCCTTCAGCATCACCAGCATCGGCAGGTCGGTGAACCTGCGCGCATAGTCGTCGAAATAGGCGCTGCGGCGGTCGAAATAGAACTCCTTCAGGATCACGTGGCCCATCGCCATCGCCAGTGCGGCGTCGGTGCCCTGCTTCGGATGCAGCCACAGGTCCGAGAGCTTGGCGACTTCCGAGTAGTCCGGCGTGATCGCCACGGTCTTGGTGCCCTTGTAGCGGACCTCGGTGAAAAAATGCGCATCCGGGGTGCGCGTCTGCGGCACGTTGGAACCCCAGGCGATGATGAAATTCGAGTTGTACCAGTCGGCCGATTCCGGCACGTCAGTCTGCTCGCCCCAGATCTGCGGGCTCGCCGGGGGCAGGTCGCAGTACCAGTCATAGAAACTCATGCACACGCCGCCGATCAGGCTCAGGTAGCGGCTGCCCGCGGCATAGCTGACCATCGACATCGCCGGGATCGGCGAAAATCCGATGACGCGGTCGGGACCATATTTGCGGATGGTATGGATGTTGGCGGCGGCGATGATCTCGTTGACCTCGTCCCAGCTCGAGCGCACGAAGCCGCCGAGACCGCGCACGCGCTGGTAGTCGCGCCGCGCCTCCTCCGATTCGACGATCGAGGCCCAGGCTTCCACCGGCGCCTTCTCCAGCCGGGCCGCACGCCAGCGCTTGAGCAGCCGCCCGCGGACCATCGGATATTTGACCCGGTTGGCGCTGTAGAGGTACCAGCTGTAGCTCGCGCCGCGGGCGCAGCCGCGCGGCTCGTGGTTGGGCATGTCCCAGCGCGTGCGCGGATAGTCGGTCTGCTGGGTTTCCCAGGTGACGATGCCGCCCTTGACGTGGATTTTCCAGGAACAGGAGCCCGTGCAGTTGACGCCGTGGGTCGAGCGCACGATCTTGTCGCTTGCCCAGCGGTTGCGGTACGCATCTTCCCAACTGCGATCCTCTCCGTTGGTCAGGCCATGGCCGTCGGCAAAGGGCTCCCGCGGAGTCGCGAAGTAGTTCAGTCGGTCAAGAAAATGGCTCATGTCTGCCTCGTCATGCGGTTAATCATTGTTCAGTCGGATGCGGCGTTCAGCAGGGCATTTCAGCGTTGCGGCGCGCGTAATACCACCAGGTCATCGCAATGCAGCTCAGGTAGAACACGATGAAAATCCATAGCGCGGCTTCGGGCCCGCCGGTGCTGGCAATCGAGGTGCCGTAGCTCTTGGGAATGAAGAAGCCGCCGTAGGCGCCGATCGCGCCGGTGAAGCCGAGCACCGCTGCCGCCTCCTTGTTGCCGTCACGCACGGCCTGCTCGCGGGCCGGCTCACCCTTGCCGTCGGCTTCGCGCAGGCGCTCGGTCAGGAAAATGACCGGGATCATGCGAAAGGTCGACCCGTTGCCGATGCCGGTGGTCAGGAACAGCAGCATGAAGCAGGCGAAAAAGCCGGCGAAACTGCCGCCGGACGGGCCTGAAGGCAGGAAATACAGCACGCCGCCGACCGCAATGGCCATGACCACGAAATTCCAGAAGGTCACGATCGCACCGCCCAGCTTGTCCGACAGCCAACCACCGAAAGGCCGGATCACCGCGCCGACCAGCGGCCCCATCCACGCGTACTGCAGCGCGTTGATCTCGGGAAACTGCGACTTGATCAGCAGCGGAAATCCCGCCGAGTAACCGATGAAGGAACCGAAGGTGCCGAGGTACAGCCAGCACATCAGCCAGTTGTGCTTGCGCCGGAAAATCACGGCCTGATCGGAAAACGAGGCCTTGGCGTCGGCGATGTCATTCATGCCGAACCACGACGCCACCGCACAGATCGCGATGAAGGGCACCCAGACGAAAGCCGCGTTCTGCGCCCAGATCTCGACCTGCTGCCCCGCCTTGTTGGTGATCAGCGTGGGATCGCCCTGGAAGGCCAGCCAGATCGGCATCGTCACCACCAGCGGTGCGAGGAACTGCACCGAGGACACGCCGAGGTTGCCGAGGCCGGCATTGAGCCCCAGCGCCGAGCCCTTGCGCTCCTTCGGGAAAAAGAAGCTGATGTTGGCCATCGACGAGGAGAAGTTGCCGCCGCCCAGACCACAGAGCAGTGCAAGGATCAGCATCGTCGGGAAGGTGGTCGAGGTGTCCTGCACGGCGATGCCGATGCCGACTGCGGGAATCAGCAGCGAAGCCGTCGACAGCGCGGTCCAGCGCCGGCCGCCGAAGATCGGCACCATGAAGGAATAGAAGATGCGCAGCGTCGCCCCCGACAGCGCCGGCGCGGCGGCCAGCCAGAACAACTGGTTGGTCGTGAACTTGAAACCCAGCGCATTGAGGTTGACGGCGACCACGCTCCACAGCTGCCATACGGCGAAGGCTAGGAACAGGCAGGGAATCGATATCCAGAGATTGATGTTGGCGATGGCCCGGCCCTGCTGCTCCCAGAACGCCTTGTCCTCCGGCGTCCAGATGGTCAGGACACTGCCTCTCGCCGATTTTGCTGAAACCGCGGGTGTGCTCATGATGACTCCCTTGGACTGCGTTGCGGATCAGGCACCGCCCGGCGCGGCGAGCGGCCTGCCGGCGCCGCGCAGCGGCACGATCTCCGTCCAGTACATCCAGATCAGCGACACCAGCGTGACGCCCCACATCAGCATGAAAATCGTGCTGTTGACGCCGGTGATGTCCACCAGCGCGCCGAACATGATCGGCAGCAGGAAGCCGCCCATGCCACCGGCCAGGCCGACGATGCCGGAGACCACGCCGATGTTGTGCGAGTACTCGTCGGAGATGTACTTGAAGACCGAGGCCTTGCCCACCGCCCAGGCCACGCCCATCACGAACATCAGCGCGGTGAACACCCAGACATTGAGGCCGATGTGGAAGGACATGTCGCCCTTCGCGGTGCGGATCACCAGGTCGGTCTGCGGATAGGACAGGAAGAACAGGCAGACCCAGGAGATCAGCATCACCCACCACGTCACCGGGTGTGCGCCGAAACGGTCCGACAGCCAGCCGCCGATTGCACGCAGCACGCCGCCGGGCAGCGAAAAGCAGGCGGCAAGGAGCGCGGCCGCCCGGATGTCGAAGCCGTACTCGGTGATGTAGTACTTGGTCATCCACAGCGACAGCGCGACATAACCGCCGAAGACGATGGAGTAGTACTGGCAGAGCTTCCAGACATTGGGATCCTTCAGCACCGCCAGCTGCTCCTTCATGGTCACCGATTTCGGCACGACGTGGGATTCGTCGTGGTGCGACAGGAACCAGAAGGCCAGCGCGGTCACCAGCATCGCCGCGGCATAAACCTTGGGCACCATGGTCCAGCCATAGGCGACGACCAGCGCCGGAGCCACGAACTTGGTCACTGCCGCACCGGAATTGCCGGCGCCGAACACGCCCATCGCCATGCCCTGGCGGTTTTTCTCGAACCAGCGCGCGACGTAGGCGATGCCGACCGAGAAGGAGCCGCCTGCAAGTCCGACGAAAAGCCCGAGCACCAGGAAATGCCAGTACTGCGTCGCCTCGCTGATCAGCCAGATCGGCACCACGGTGCACAGCATCAGCACGAAGAACACGATGCGGCCACCGTACTTGTCGGTCCACATGCCCAGCGGCAGGCGGATCAGCGAACCGGTCAGCACCGGCATCGCGGCGAGCAGGCCGAATTCGGTTTCGTTGAGGCCCAGCGTCTTCTTGATCGGGATGCCGATGACCGCAAACATCATCCACACCATGAAGCACACCGTGAATGCCAGCGTGCTGCCGCCGAGTACCGACCACTGCTGCGTTGTCCGGGAGGTCATCGCCATGCCCTTTCCATGTTCTTGCACGGACAGTAGCGCGCAAGGCGGGACGGTGGCATTCGCCGGAGGGCGGTGGCGGCAAGGCCATGCGTACTAGCCGGCGGCGCTCCGGACTAGTACCAAAGAACTATGAGGGATGTACGCCGAGCCTGGGCACGCCCGGAATATAACAACTAAGTATTTGTTTTTATTGTATTTTTTGATACGCCATGCTCGACCGCATACACCGCGGCCTGCACCCGGCTGCGCAGGCCGAGTTTGCGCAGGATGTTCTGCACGTGAATCTTTACCGTGCTCTCGGCAAGATCGAATTCGCGGGCAATCGCCTTGTTGCTCTCGCCGCGCGCCAGCGCCACGAGGATTTCGCGCTCACGCGCGCTGAGCAGCTCGTGTTCCTCGCGCGGCGGACCGGAGGCGCCGCGCTTCAGACCCGCCACCAGTTTTCCGGTCATTTCCGGAGAAATCACGGAGTCCCCCGCCGCGGCCCTGCGGATGGCATCGACAAAATAATCGGCATCGATATTCTTCAGCAGGTAACCCGCAGCGCCCGCCTGCAGCGTGCCGAGCAGGTCTTCCGCATCCTCCGACACGGTCAGCATCAGCACCCGGGTGTCCGGCAGTTCCTCGGACAGCGTTTTCACCACCTCGCGCCCGCCCGCGCCGGGCATGTGCAGGTCAAGCAGCACGACGTCCGGACTGAGCTGCCTGGCCTGCTGCACGCCGTCGAGCCCGTCCGCCGCCTCGCCGACGACTTCGATGTCGGGCTGGCGCGCCAGCAGCGCGCGGATGCCGCTGCGGAACAGCTGGTGGTCGTCGACCAGCAGCACGCGCAAGCGGCCGCTCATGCCGGCACTCCGTGTGGCCGCTCCGCCGCCTGCGCCGCGGCCTGCACCACCGGCAGGGTCAGGGTCACCGTGGTGCCGTCACCGTCACCGGAGCGGACCTCGATGCGGCCGCCGATGCGCTGCGCCCGCTCCTGCATGATGCGCAGGCCGATGTGTCCCTCTGAAGCGCGCGCAGCGGCGACGACATCGAAGCCGCGACCGTCATCACTGATGGTGAAGCGGTAGTCCGCGTCGCGCTGCACCGACAGCGACACCCTTCCTGCGCCGGCATGCTTGCGCACGTTGGAGAGCGCCTCCTGCAGGATGTGCAGCACCTGCAGCTGGGTTTCCGCCTGCAGCGGCACCCCGGTCCCGCCGTCTTCGAAGGATGTCGCCAGTCCCGACTGCCGGCTGAAACGTTCAAGCATGTGACGCAGTGCGCTTCCGATGTCCTCCTCCTGCTTCACCCGCACGCGGAAATGGGTCAGCAGTTCCCGCACATCGTCATAACTTTCCTGTACGCCTTCACGGATGCGGCCCAGCACCTCCTCGACTTCGCCGCGGGCATCACGCTGCAGGGAGTCCTCGAGCATCTGCACCTGCAGGTTGAGAAAGGCCAGTGACTGCGCGATGGAATCGTGGAGTTCCCTCGCCAGCAGGCTGCGCTCCTCGTAGACCGCAAGCTCGCGGTCCCGCGAAGCCAGGCGCCGGTTCTCGATGGCCACGCCGAGATGCTGGCCCAGGGCCTCCAGCATCTGTCGATCCTCGGCCGTGATCCGGCGCGGCGAGCTGAAATACAGGTTGAACACGCCGAGCAACTCGCCCTTCAGGCGGATCGGAAAAATGGCGACGACCCGGTAGCCGGCCTTGCGGCAGTCGGCGGCGACGTCCGGCGCGATTTCATCCAGTGAATCAACTTCGCTGCGGCCACGCTGGGCAGCCACCCCGCACAGGCATTCCCCCATGTCGATGCAGCGCTCCTCGGAGGCAAACTCGGCCGAAAGCCCCTCGTGCGCATAAAGATGCAGGCGCCGGGTTTCGGCGTCGAACAGCCGCACCGCACCGCCGGTGGCACCGTGCAGCACCATCAGCCGGCGCAGGAAACCGCGGCACAGATCTTCGGTCACGGCAGGCTCATTGAGCAGCTGGGCGACGCCGTAGAGCTCGGCGAGCTCGCGGTTGCGGTCCGCGAGGTCGCGGGTTTTTTCCGCGACCCGCTCCTCCAGCGTGGCATAAAGGTCCTGCAGGTGTTTCGCCATGCGGTTGAAACCCTCGGCCAGCTCTCCAAACTCGTCGCGCGTCTCGACCGGAAGCCGGACCTCGAAATCCCCCGAGGTCATCCGCTGCATGCCGCCGGCCAGCCCTTCCACCGGCCGCACCACCAGCAGGAACATCAGCTGGATCAGCGCCACGGTTCCGACCAGCGCCAGCAGGATCAGCCCGAACTGCATGTAGCGGAGGATCGAGATGTTTCGGGCGTTGTGCATCTCGGCCAGCCGCACGACCTGGTCGATACGTTCCACGAAGGATTCGATGGCAACCCGCAATTCGGGCATCAGCTGCGTCCGCTGCACGGCGTCGCCGCCGGCAATCCGCAGCACCAGCGGTTTGACCGACTGCCGCCACTGCTGGTCGATACCGGCCAGTTCCGCGAGTATCTCGCCATCCCTGGGCAGCACCAGCGGACGCGCCGGATCGCCCGCCTTGAGGCCGGCGAGCACCTCTTCGAAGCGCCGCAGTTCCGCCGCGAGTTCGCCCGCGGCGGCCGGATCCCTTCCCTGGGGATCCTGCGCCAGCAGGTAGGCAATGCGGTACGAGCGCATACGCTCGCTGCCCATGTCGTTGATCACCGCCGCCCCGCCTTCCAGCTTCCAGGATTCGTACAGCGTGAAGCCCACGGCCGTCAGCGCCACCGAGAAGAAGGCGATGGCCATCCAGAACAGCTTGACGCTCAGTTTCGGTCGGGGCAGGGTGACTGACAAATGCGGCTCCGTGGACGGTGTCCAGGGGCGGTGGACGCGGTTATGTTACCCCTTGTCCTCGTCGTCATCCATCAGGATGCGGTGGGCGGGCCCTTCCATGTCGTCAAACTGCCCGCTCTTCAGCGCCCACCAGAAGACGGCGCCGATGGCGAACACCAGGACCACGCTCAGCGGGATCAGCAGATAGAGTATTTCCATGCCCGCGCCGGCCTAGACGTAACCCAGCCAGGACCACCAGGTCGCCCCCAGCAGCAGCACCAGCAGATAACCGAACACGGTGAGAACGAGGCCGGTGCGCACGAAGTCGCGCACGGCAAAGGTATCGGTGCCGTAGGCCACCATGTTCTGCGGCGCGTTCACAGGCAGGATAAAGCCGAAACTGACGACGAACTGCAGCAGCAGCGTCATGCCGACGACATTTAGGCCGGGTGTCTGCACGTTCTGCAGCACGCTGATGATGATCGGAATCATCGCCGAGGCCAGCGCGGTGGCACTGGCAAAGCCCAGATGGATCACGATCAGGAACAGCGACATCACCGCAAGAATCATCAGCACCGGCATGTTCTGCAGTCCGAATCCGGCAACGATGATGTTGGCGAGCCAGCCCGCGGCCTTCGTCTGCAGCAGCGCGGTGCCAAGACTGATGCCGACACCGAACAGCACCACCGTGCCCCAGGGAATTCGGTTCTGCACCTGCTTCCAGTCCATGATGCCGATGCCCGGCAGGAACATCAGCGCGATCGCTGCCACCGTCGTCGATGCGGTATCGAAGGGGTGCAGCACCTTTTCGGTCGACCACAGCGCGAGCAGCGCCAGCGAAATCGCCAGCAACTTTTTCTCTGCCGCCGTCATCGGGCCGAGTTCGGCCAGCGCCTTGCGGATCGCCTCGCGGCCGCCCTGCACCTCATCGGTCTCCGGCGGCATCATGCGCACCATCACGAAATAGAGCACCACGGACATCGCGATCGACCACGGTGCCGCCGCAATCAGCCAGTCCAGCCAGGTCACCGTGCCCTTGAGCATTTTTTCGATGAACCCGGTCGCCACCATGTTCTGGGCGGCCGCCGTCTTGACGCCAACATTCCAGATGCTCGCCGCCTGCGCCGTGGTGATCATCAGCAGCCCCGCAAACCGGCTCCTGCGGTCTACGCCGAAGGCGAGGATGATGCCCATGATGATCGGCACCAGGCAGGCCACGCGCGCGGTGGTGCTGGGCACGAAAAATGACAGCACGATGCCCACCAGGATCGCGCCGATGACCACCCGCCGCGTCCCCGCACCGACTTTCGACAGGATCCACAACGCAATACGCTTGTCGAGGCCGGTCACGGTCATCGCCGCGGACAGGAACAGCGCCGCGGCCACCAGCGCCAGCGCAGTGTTGGCAAATCCGCCGAGGGCCAGCGTCAGCGCAGGCCCCGTGCCGAGCAGCGTATCCGGCCGGGCAACGCTGGGGGCAAGCCCCAACAGGAAGGCCATCAGCGCCGCGATCATCACGGCACTGACGGCATAATCGACAGCCTCGGTGACCCACAGGATCACCGCGAACAGCAGCACGCCGAGCATGTATTGCCCGGCAACGGGCAGCCCTTCGGGTTGCGGCATCAGCACCGTGCCCAGCAACGCGGCGATGGCGAGCCAGATGCCCCAGTGTTTCACCGGCGCGAAACCCGTTGCGGCAGTGTCAGTGCTTGCCATGCTTCTCCTCCTGCGGATTGATTCCCCTGGAACCGTCAGTCGCGCCGCGCGCTGCGATCATTGCCGGGATCATGTCAGCCGGCGCCCCGAGACAGGCGCAGCGCATTGAGCACCACCAGCAGCGAACTCGTCGACATGCCGATCGCTGCGATCAGCGGCGTCACCAGCCCCGCCATCGCCAGCGGCAGCGCCACTGCATTGTAGGCCATGGTCCAGCCCAGATTCTGGCGGATCACGCGCAGAGTGCGGCGCGCGTTGCGCACGGTTCCCGCAATTGCGTCGAGCCGGTCACCGAGCAGGATGATGTCCGCGCTGACCTGCGCCAGTTCGGTGCCGCTGCCGGGCGCGATGGACACCTGCGCGCGGGCCAGCACCGGCGCATCATTGACGCCGTCGCCGATCATCGCAACCACCGCACCCTGCGCCTGCAGCTTTTCCACGTAAGCCAGCTTTTCCGCCGGAGACGCTCCTCCGGCGTAATCCGCGATGCCGAGTTCGAACGCGGTGTGTGCAACCCGCTGCGGGCGGTCGCCGGAGAGCAGCGAGACCCGGGCGCCGCCTGCGACAAGATCGCGGACCAGGGCGGACGCATCATGGCGCACCACATCATCCAGCAGGAACAATGCGATCCAGCCCTTTTCATCGCCGAGTGCGACCACGGCGATGGCATCCGGCACACACTCCAGATCGGGCGGCAACGCCTGACCGTGCAGGCCCGCCACGTACGCGGGACTGCCAATGCGCAGCAGGCGCCCGCCTACGGAGCCTTCTATGCCCTGACCGGTGGCCGCACTGACGCCACTGGCCACCGGATGCACGCCGTTGGCTGCAGCCACCAGCGCGCGGCCCACCGGATGTTCGGACCAGGACTCAAGCGCTGCAGCAAGCGCGAGACACTGCGCGGATGACTCGGACGCCAGCGTCCTGATTCCGGCGAGCGCCATGCGGCCGCTGGTCAGGGTGCCGGTTTTGTCAAACACGAAATGAGTCGCACGCGCCAGCGTTTCCAGCGCGGCGCCGCGGGTCACCAGTACGCCCTCGCGGTACGCGGAGCCGGTCGCCGCGGTCAGCGCGGCAGGCGTGGCCAGCGACAGCGCACAGGGACAGGTCACCACCAGCATGGCCACCGCGACCCACAGGGCCTGCTGCGGATCGATCCACCACCAAAGCGCAAAGGTCACCAGCGTCAACAGCAACAGGGAGGCCACGAACCAGCGCGCAACCTGGTCGGCGAGCTTTGCGATGCGCGGCTTTTCGGTCTGTGCACGGTCCATCAGGCGCACGATGCCCGCCAGCACGGTGTCCTCACCGATACGGGTAACCCGCATCACAACCACGCCGTCGAGGTTGACCGCACCGCCGGTCAGCAGGTCTCCCGGTCGCTTGTTCACCGGCCGTGATTCACCGGTCAGCAAGGCCTCGTCGGCCTTGCTGCTGCCCTCGACGACGATGCCGTCCGCCGGAATGCCTTCGCCGGGGCGCACCCGCACGAGATCGCCCGGGCGCAGTGCCGCGGCGGCAATGCGCTCGCCGGAGCCGTCCTGAAGGATGCGCTCGGCGGTGGCAGGCACCAGGCGCACCAGACGCTCCTGGGTCCTCACCGCCTTCGCCCGCGCCTCCATTTCGAGAAAGCGGGCTCCGAGCAGCAGGAACACGAACATGGATACCGAATCGAAATAGACATCTCCGCTGGCCGTCCAGGTTGCGTAAACGCTGGCCACGAAGGCGATCACAATACCCAGCGTGACCGGCACATCCATGCCGACGCGCCCCCGGCGCAGATCGCGCCAGGCACCGTCGTAGAAAGGAACCGCCGACCACAGCGCCACCGGCAGCGTCAGCACGAGGCTGGCAATGCGCATCAGCTGTTCGATGTCCGGCGTCATCGTGCTTTCGGCGATGTACACCGGAACGGCATACATCATCACCTGCATCATGCTGAAGCCGGCAATGAACAGGCGCCACAGCAGGACACCACGCTCGCGGCGCAGGCGCTCCTCCGCCCGTCCGGCATCATAGGGATGCGCGGAATAGCCGAGACCGGCAACGGCGCCGAGGATCGCGCTCAGCGTGGTGGCGCGGGAATCCCAGCGCACCCGTGCGCGCCGCGTCGCGTAGTTCAGCGACACCGCGGACACGCCGGCGAGCCGCGCAATGCTCCGTTCGATCAACCAGACACAGGCGGCGCAGGTCACGCCGTCGATCAGCAGCGACGCCTCCCTTTCATGCTCGCCTGCATCCCTGACGAAGCTGCGCTGTACTTCGGGCATGTCGTACACGCCCAGTTCCTCGGGAACGGTGGCCAAATCACGGGCCGATGGCGCCATCGCCGTGCGGTTGCGGTAATAGGCGCCGAGGCCGTTGTCGAGGATCGTCTGCGCGACGGCCTGGCAGCCACGGCAACAGGTCGGACGTTCGATGCCGTCCATCTTCACAGGAAACGCCGCATCGCCGACCGGCAATCCGCAATGGAAACACCCCGCGGGGGAATCCGCCGCGGGGTGCTGCTGCCCGGTTGCCGGCGTATATGCCGTCATCCGCGGTACGCGAGCAGCGCGACCATCAGAACTTCATTCCCAGTCCCACGCCGAGGATGACGGGGTTGATCTTGAAGCTGGCGGCAGCGGCCCCCGACACCCGGGTATCGACCCAGATCTTCTTCAGATCGACATTGAAGAAAAACGTCCTGTTGATCGGAAAATCGGCACCCACCTGCAACGCCCCTCCCCAGCTGTTGCGATCCACCGTGGCCGTGCCGTTCAGCAGGCTGATGTCGTAAAAACGCGTGTAATTGATGCCTGCACCCACATACGGACGGAACGAGGTGCTGTCCGGCGCAAAATGATACTGCAGCGTCAGCGTCGGCGGCAGCAGTGCCACGGAACCGATGTTGGCTCCGGCCGCGGTGATGTCGTGCTTTTTCGTGGCCAGAATCAGTTCGAGGCCGAGGTTGCGCGTCACGAAATAGGTGAAATCGAACTCCAGCGTGGTTTCGGTGCTGGCATCCAGGTTCAGCGCCGAGGAGCTCGCGTCCGGATTGATGTTGATGACGCGCGCACGCGCCAGCCAGTCACCCTGCGCGGCTTGCGCCGCACCGGTCATCATGCTGATTGCCAGAAAAGCCGGCAGCCATGACCATCGTTTCATTTGCATCTCCAGGTTGTCGATCGGTTGGAACAGCCATGAACGATGACATGCTAAGCAGGGCGTCCTCCGGGCATGTTGACCCACATCAAATACCCTGCACGCCTTCAGGGTTGTCCTTTTAAAATGACGTCATGATTCCCTGGCTCGAATGCGGCGACCCCTTCCCGCCGCTGGCACAGGCATTGCGCGAACCCAACGGCCTGCTGGCGGCCGGCGGAACGCTGGATGCCGACCGGCTGCTCACGGCGTACCGCAGCGGCATATTTCCCTGGTACGGCGAGGGCCAGCCGGTGCTGTGGTGGAGTCCGGATCCGCGCATGGTGCTGTTTCCGGCGGAATTCCGGCTGCCGCGCTCGCTCGCAAAACGGATGCGCCGCCGCGACCACGAAATCCGGATTGACAGCGCATTCGAGGCGGTGATGCGCGCCTGCGCCGCGCCGCGCGGCGACGGCGCAGGCACATGGATCACGGAGAACATGATCAGCGCCTACTGCACGCTGCACCGCATGGGACATGCGCACTCGGTCGAGACCTGGATTGACGGCAAACTCGCCGGCGGGCTGTACGGCATTGCTCTGGGCCGGATGTTCTACGGCGAGTCCATGTTCACCCGGGTTGCGGATGCCTCCAAGATAGCGCTGGCCAGCCTGGTGCACCGCCTGGAAAGCCGGCAGTTCGGCATGATCGACTGCCAGATGAACACCGCGCACCTTGCACGTTTCGGCGCGCGCGAAATACCGCGTGACGATTTCTCGGCGCGCCTTGCGGAATTGGTAAACTATCCCGCGCCTGCCGATGTCTGGCGCCTTGAGGAAGCACCGACGAACTGAGTCCGCAGCCGTGACCTATCTTTCCGAATTTCCGCTCTCGGTACTGCAGTTTTATGCGACTGCGCCCTACCCCTGCAGCTATCTGCCGGAGCGCATGGCGCGCTCGCAGGTCGCCACGCCCAGCCACCTGATCGACGGCCCGATCTACAGCGAACTGGTGCGCGCCGGCTTCCGCCGCAGCGGCGCCTTCACCTACCGCCCCCATTGCGACCGCTGCCGGGCCTGCGTGCCGGTGCGCGTGAATGTCGAGGACTTCAGGGCAAGCCGCAACCAGCGCCGCGCCTGGAAACGCCACAGCGGCCTCGAATCGCGGATGTTCGACCTCAAATACCATCCTGAACACTATGCGCTGTACCTGCGCTACCAGGCCCGGCGCCATGCCGGCGGCGGCATGGACCAGGACAGCCGCGAGCAGTACCGGCACTTCCTGCTGCAGAGCAATGTCGACTCGCGGCTGGTGGAATTCCGCGAAAACGGGACGCTGCGCATGGTCAGCATCCTCGACCAGCTGCAGGACGGTGTTTCCTCGGTGTACACCTTCTTCGATCCCGAAGAGGGCGGTGCCAGCTTCGGGACCTACAACATCCTGTGGCAGATCGACCTGTGCCGCCGGCTCGACCTGCCCTACCTCTATCTCGGCTACTGGATAGAACAAAGCCGGAAGATGTCCTACAAGATCCGCTTCCAGCCGATGGAAGGCCTGGTCGACGGCCGCTGGCAGCCACTGGCCGGCTGAACAAGGCCCCGCCGGCGCAAGCCGGTACAATGCCTGCATGTATACCCTGATCCGCCCCCTGCTGTTCACGCTCGACGCCGAGTCGGCGCACCACCTGACCCTGGAATCGCTGCGCCTTGCCGGCGCGCTGGTGCGGCCTTGCGTGCCGCGCGTCGCCGCAGCCCCCCGCAGCGTCATGGGGCTCGAATTTCCGAACCCGGTGGGCCTTGCCGCCGGCCTCGACAAGAACGGCGATTACATCGACGCCCTTGCCGGTCTCGGTTTCGGCTTCATCGAAATCGGCACGGTAACGCCGCGCCCGCAGCCCGGCAATCCGCGGCCGCGGATGTTCCGCCTGCCTGCGGCGCGCGCGGTGATCAACCGCATGGGCTTCAACAACAACGGTGTCGATGCGCTCGTGTCTAACGTCAGGCGCGCGCGTTTCCGCGGCGTACTCGGCATCAACATCGGCAAGAACTTCGACACGCCGATCGAACGCGCCGCGGATGACTATCTGGCCTGCCTGCGCAAGGTTTATGAGCATGCCGGTTATGTCACCGTCAACATCTCCTCACCGAACACCAAGAACCTGCGCCAGCTGCAGCAGGGTGACGAACTCGGCCAATTGCTCTCGGCGCTGCGGGAGGAACGCGAACGGCTCGCCGACCGCCATGGCCGGCGCGTTCCGCTGGCACTGAAAATCGCCCCTGATCTCGACGCCTCGCAGGTGTCGGCCATCGCGGACCTGCTGGTGGCCTACGGCATCGACGCGGTCATCGCCACCAACACCACCGTGGCGCGCGACGCGGTCACCCACCTGCCCCACGGCGGCGAAACCGGCGGCCTCAGCGGCGCCCCGCTGACCACCCGGGCGCAGACTGTCACCCGGCAGCTGGCCGAAACACTCCGGGGTGCGGTGCCGATCATCGGCGTTGGCGGCATCATGAACGGCAATGACGCCGCGGCACGGATCGGCGCAGGCGCCAGCCTGGTGCAGCTATATACGGGACTGGTCTACGCGGGGCCGGCGCTGGTGGCACATTGCGCCGGAGCCATCGCCGGGCTGAAATCGTGCTGATCGGCATCCCCCGGGAAATCAAGGACCACGAATACCGGGTCGGCGCCACGCCGGATGGCGTGCAGGCACTCGTTGCCGCGGGCCATGCGGTACGGGTCGAGCATGAAGCCGGGGCGCGTGTCGGATTTTCCGACAATGACTATCGGGCCGCCGGCGCAACCATTGCGGCAGGGGCCGCGGAAGTCTATGCCGCGGAACTGGTCATCAAGGTCAAGGAAATCCAGCGCAGCGAGTTTCCGTTGCTGCGGCGCGGACAGATCATCTATGGTTACCACCATTTCGCGCCGGACCGGGAACTCCTGGAGGCGATGCTGGCGGCCGGCGTCGCGAGCGTGGCCTATGAAACCATCACCGATGACAGCGGCCGGCTTCCGCTGCTGACGCCGATGTCGCAAATCGCCGGTCGGCTCGCGCCGCAGGTCGGCGCCTGGGCACTGCAGATGGCCAACGGCGGCAGCGGCGTGCTTCTGGGCGGCGTCCCGGGCGTGCTTCCCGCCGATGTGCTGATCATCGGCGGCGGCATCGTCGGCGAAAATGCGGCGCGCATCGCCATCGGCATGGGGGCCGGCGTAACCCTCCTCGACCGCAGCCCGGGCCGGCTGGCGGAACTCGAGGCGGTGTTCGGCAGCCGCCTCAAAAGCGCGATTTCCTCGCCACGGACGCTGCGAGCCCTGCTGCCGGACCAGGACCTGGTCATCGGCGCCGTGCTGCTGCCCGGCGCGCTGGCGCCGCGCCTGGTGTCCCGCGAAGACCTGAAACGCATGCGCCCGCGTTCGATCATTGTCGATGTCGCCATCGACCAGGGCGGCATCTGCGAAACCTCCCGCCCGACCTCGCACAGCAGGCCGCTCTATACGGAGGAAAACATCGTCCATTACTGCGTGCCGAACATGCCCTCGGCTGTCGCCCGCACGGCAACGCTGGCGCTCACGCAGGCCACGCTGCCCCACGCCCTGGCCATCGCCGGCTGCGGATTGCGCGAGGCGGTGCTCCGGGACAGGCATCTCGCGGCGGGATTGCAAACCTGCGCCGGGCAGGTCACCCATGCCGACCTCGCCCGTGACACCGGTTTGCCGTTTGTCGCGGCAGCCGATGCGCTGCAATGAATCCGATAGCCGACGCCATCGACGCATTGCTGCCGCAAACCCAGTGCCGGCAATGCGGTTACAGCGGATGCCGTCCCTATGCGGAAGCCGTGGCCGCCGGCACGGCAGCCATCAACCGCTGCCCCCCGGGAGGCACGGAGGTCATAGCCGAACTGTCCGCCCTGCTGGGCACGACCATGCTGCCCCTGGACGACACGCTGGGCGAAGCGGGACCTCCGGTGACGGCAGTCATCGACGAGGCGCTGTGCATCGGCTGCACGCTGTGCATCGCCGCCTGCCCGGTGGATGCCATCGTCGGCGCGCGGCGCCTGATGCATACCGTGATCACTGCCGGGTGCAGCGGCTGCGCGCTGTGCCTGCCGCCCTGCCCCGTGGATTGCATCGTCCTGCAGCCCACCGGCGAATTACGGGACCGCGACCGGCAACGCCGGGATGCGGTCATCCTGCGCGAAAAACATCTCGCCCGGCAGCGCCGCCTTGCAGCGCGGCAGGTGCAGCGGCACAGGACCGGATTTCCGGCGGAGCCGGACTCGCCGCGGAAACGAAAAATGCTGGATCGTGTGCTCGCAAGGGCGCGGGCGCGTATCACCGGCAGACGCGCCGGCCCCTGAGCTGCGACAGGAACGGTTCAGCGGCCAAAAAGGCCGCGCAGCAGCTGTCCCGGATCGATACCGATGCCGCTGCCGCCCTTCGGTGGCTGGGCGGATGATGCGGGCTGCTGTTCCGCGAGGCCGCGCGCGCCGCCGGAAGGCAGAGGGGTTGCGGCACGCATCGGCCCGGCACCGGCCGCCACACGGCGGATGTCCAGCTCGCGCCCTGCAGGAAGGGTGGCCAGCGCGGGTGTCAGCGCGGCGCCCAATTGCTCCAGCCGCTCGCCCGGCAGGGGATGGGTCTTGAAGAGCAATGCCAGAGAGCCGTCGGCGGCACCCCGTGCAGCCAGCTTGTGCAGCACGTCAACAAGACCGAAGGGGTTGTAACCGGCGCGCGCCGCGAGCACCACGCCTATGGCATCCGCTTCGTACTCCGCACTCTTGTCGAGACCGCGTGCGAAAACCTCGGCACCGGTGCCGATCATGTTGTTGACCAGCGCCGACCGGTTGTCGCGTTGCGCCAACTGGGCGCCCGCGGACAGTGCTGCACTCTTCTGCATGACGGTGACATGGTGGCGGCGCACGACATGCGCGATCTCATGGGCCAGCACGCCGGCCAGCTGCGCCTCGTTGTCGAGAATCTCGTAGAGGCCGCGAGTCAGCATCACGTAACCACCGGGGGCGGCAAAGGCATTGATCGCCGGCGTGTCGATCACCGCAAAACGCCAGGGCAGATCGGGACGTTCTCCCTGCACGGCAACCCAACGCCCCACGCGGTTGACGTAAGCCTGCAGTGCCGGATCATTGACCAGCGGAGCGGCACCCAGCATGCGGCCGGCGATCTCGCGGCCCATGGTCTGCTCTTCCTGTTCGCTGACACCGGCGACGGCGGTCACGGCATCGCGGCCGATGCTGAACAGGCGATTGAGATCGATGTTCTGCGCGCTGGCGGCAGCCGCGGCGCCCATCATCGCGGCCAATGCGAGGGCCTGCAGGTTCCGGGCAGGAATCACTGGGGACCCCCTGCACTGTCTCCCGCGGCAACTGCCGGCTGCGACAGGTAGTCGATGCGGGTCGCAGTCAGCCCGGCGCCGCCGGCATGCGCCTCGGCCTGTTCGCGGGTGGCGGCAAAACCGTCCAGCGCCTGCAGTTGCCCGCCGTCGAACTGCGCCTGCTTGAGATCCTCCTCATCGAGGCCGCGGATGCCGATTGTCGCCGTAACGTTGACCTTCTGCCGCGGCGCGAACACCCGCCCCAGCACGGATCCCGCACCCGCCCCTTCGCCGGCACTGCCGGCAGGTGCGCCGAAACGTACATTGAAGGAATACAGCCATCCGCTGCCCGCCGCGGTCTTGACCTGCACCCAGGCGCCCTGGCGGGCCAGAGCCTCTCCGGTGGCACCCTTGGCGAAATTGGCAACCACGGCCGAATCAGTGCGGGGTTCGGCACGGACAACGCTGTCACGCTCGATGGTCACGGGTTCGGCAGCGGCAAGCGCCGCACAGGCCGACAGCAGCCCGGCCGCCACCCATCTGCACACCGCTTTTGCCACCTGCTGCCGCACTGCGGATCTCCCGTGGATAGACAGGCCATTATAATCACGCCCACACGCCCAGACCATGCCCGAAGCCCCTTGAATCCCGCCAAGCGCAAGACCATTTTCGGGCGATTCCGCGCCGCCAATCCCGAGCCGCGGGGCGAACTAGAATATGCCTCGGCCTTCGAACTGCTGGTCGCCGTGATCCTGTCCGCGCAGGCCACCGACAAAAGCGTGAACCTGGCCACGCGCAAGCTCTACCAGAAAGCCAACACCCCGCGGGCCCTGCAAAAACTGGGCGTCTCCGGCCTCGAGCAGTACATCAAGAGCATCGGCCTTTACCGGACCAAGGCCAAAAACATCATCGCCACCTGCGGCATCCTGCTGGAGAAACACGGCGGGGAAGTGCCGCGGGACCGGGAAGCCCTGGAAGCCCTGCCGGGTGTCGGCCGCAAAACCGCGAATGTCGTGCTCAACATCGCCTTCGGTGAGCCGACGATTGCCGTCGATACCCATATTTTCCGCATCGCCAACCGCACCGGACTGGCGCCGGGAAAGGACCCGCTGGCCGTCGAACGCAAGCTGCTCAAGGTGACGCCGCCGGAGTTTCGCCTGCACGCCCATCACTGGCTGATCCTGCACGGCCGCTACGTCTGCACCGCGCGCAACCCGCATTGCCCGGAATGCCTGATCCGCGACCTTTGCGAATTCCGCGGCAAAACCGGGGCGGCGGGGGCGTAAAAAAACCGCGCATGCCGTGCCGGCAGCGCGGTTTTTTCAGCCGGATCCGGCCAGACTCAGTATTTGACCGTCAAACCCTGCTGGCGCGAGTAGAAGGCGGCCAGGTCCTCGATGTCGCGCTTGGACAGGCTGGCGGCCAGCGGAGCCATGATCGCGTTCTTGCGCTCGCCCGACTTGTAATCGGACAGGGCTTTCACCAGGTAGTCGTAATGCTGTCCGGCAAGCCGCGGAAAATCCGCAGCAGTGCTGTTGCCGTCGGGCCCGTGACAGGCGGCGCAGGTTTTCGATTTTTCCTTGCCCGCCGCCGGATTGGCGGCATGGGCCGTGGCGCCGGCAAACACCGCCGCGATGCCGGCAATCCACAACATCCTTTTGCTGATCATCATTGCGCCCCTCATTTCGAAGCTGCCTGCACCGCAGGTGCCGCATAGTACGCCGCAACATCGGCCATGTCCTGCTCCGACAGGCCGGCGGCAATTGCGCGCATCGACGGGTGCGTACGGTCACCGTTCTTGTAGGCCTGCAGCGCCTTGACGATATAGGCGGCGTGCTGGCCGCCGAGCTTGGGCACGTTATAGGTCACGGGAAACGCGGTTTTGTAGCCGGGAATGCCGTGGCAGCCGATACACATCGAGACTTTTTCCTTGCTGGCAGACGGATTGGCATCTGCCGCCGCGACCAGGGCGGGTGACAGTGCGGTCAGCCCGAGACACAGGCTGATGACGGATATCCGGTTCATGGAGGCGCTCTTTCCTGTTTTTGGACACGTTGCAGGGCACAGATTATAGCCCAAAAGATTTGCTGATTGCCCAGCAAAATTAGCTGATTGCCGAGCCATGGCTCCATGTCTGATAATCGGTGCAGTCGCACCGGGAAATCCATTGAAGTTTTCATTCCTCACTGCGCCCGAACTGCAAACGTTCGCGCTAAGGCTGTTTCCGTTCCTGCAATGGTGGCCGATGGTCGACCGCCGGACCCTGCGCGCCGACGCGCTGGCCGGCCTGACCGGTGCTGCGGTCGTGCTGCCCCAGGGCGTCGCCTTTGCGACCATCGCCGGCCTGCCGCCGGAATACGGGCTCTACGCGGCCATGGTTCCCGCGGTCATCGCCGCCCTGTTCGGATCAAGCTGGCACCTGGTATCGGGCCCCACGACCGCAATCTCGATCGTCATCTACTCGACGATGAGCGGCATCGCCGTGCCCGGCACCCCCGAATACATCCGCCTCGTGCTGATGGTGACCTTCCTCACCGGCATCTTCCAGCTGGCCATGGGGCTGGCCCGCATGGGCGCGCTGGTGAACTTCATCTCCCACACCGTCGTGCTCGGATTCACCGCCGGCGCCGGGCTGCTGATCATGAGCACCCAGCTGCCGCACTTCCTCGGCATCCCGATGCCCCGGGGCATCTCCTTCGCCGAGACCCTGCAGCTGACGGCAGCCGGTCTCGACCAGATCAACTGGTACGTGGCTTCGGTCGGCGCCCTCACCCTGCTCGTCGGCATATTCGTGCGGCGGCGCTACAGGCGCCTGCCCTACATGATCGTGGCCATGATCGCCGGCAGCCTCTATACCGCGGCGCTGGGAATGATCCCGCAGCTTGACGCCCGCAACCAGATCGAGACCGTCAAGGCGCTGTCCGGAATCTTTCCGCAGTTCTCGGTGCCGGATTTTTCGCTGGAGGCCCTGCGCAAGACCGCATCCATCGCAGTGGCGATCACCATGCTCGGGCTCACCGAGGCCGTGTCCATCGCGCGCGCCATAGCCGTGCGTTCGGAGCAGCGCATCGACGGCAACCAGGAATTCATCGGCCAGGGCCTGTCCAACATCGCCGGCAGTTTCTTTTCAGCCTATGCCTCCAGCGGGTCCTTCAACCGCAGCGGGGTCAACTACGAGGCCGGGGCGCGCACGCCGCTGGCGGCGGTGCTGGCCTCCGTGTTCCTGCTGCTGATCCTGCTGCTGGTGGCCCCGCTGGTGCAGTTCCTGCCGGTACCGACGATGGCCGGCATCCTGTTCATGGTTGCCTGGGGACTGATCGACATCGCGCAGATCCGCAACATCATCCGCACCAGCCTGCCGGAGAGCATCGTGCTCGGCGTCACGCTGCTGGCGACGCTGTTCGTGCAGCTCGAATTCGCGATCTACGCCGGCATTCTGCTGTCACTGATGTTGTACCTGAAGCGGACCTCGCACCCGGTGATACTCGACGTCAAGCCTGACCCGGAGGAAGGCAGCTACCATTACTCGGCGGATACCGGGCTGCCCGACTGCCCGCAGCTGAAGTGTGTGCGCATCAACGGATCGCTGTTTTTCGGCGCCGTGGACCATGCGCAGCAGATCCTTCAGAAATACGGCGAACAGACGCCGCAGAAACACCTGTTGATCGTTGCCAGCGGCATCAACTTCGTCGATGTCGCCGGCGCCGAGATGCTGGCCCACGAGGCCAAACGCCGGCGGCGTGCCGGCGGCGGCCTTTATTTCTACCGGATCAAGGACGAGGTCATCCGCCTGCTCAAACGCGGCGGCTACATGCGCGACATCGGCGAGGACCATGTCTTCCCCGTTAAACACCCGGCGCTGGCCGCCATCTATCCCAGGCTGGATGTCGCAACCTGCCGCGATTGCAAGCTGCGCATATTCCGCGAATGCCGCGACCGTCTTCCCGACGGCTCGCCACGCGGCGAGACGGCACCGGTGGCGGCCGCAACATGAAAATGAGCGGACGGATCTTTCCGTTCCTGCGCTGGCTGCCGCTCAGCCGCGAATCGCTGCGCGCGGATGTCATAGCCGGCGCAACCGTGGCCATGGTGCTGATCCCGCAGTCCATGGCCTATGCCCAGCTCGCCGGTCTTCCGGCCTACTACGGCCTCTACGCCGCCTTTCTTCCGGTGATCATCGGCGCGATGTGGGGTTCCTCGCACCAGCTCGCCACCGGTCCGGTGGCCATGGTTTCGCTGCTGACCGGATCCGCGCTGGCCCAGTTCGCGGCCCCCGGCACCGAGCAGTTCATCGCACTGGCGATCCTGCTGGCCTTGATGGTGGGGGTCATGGAGTTCGCGATGGGCCTGTTCAGGCTGGGCGCGATAGTCAATTTCCTGTCCCACCCGGTCATCGTCGGCTTCACCAACGCGGCGGCGATCATCATCGCGCTGTCCCAGTTCAACAAGCTGCTGGGCGTGCACAGCGCGCGCTCCGACCGTTTCCTCGCCGATGTGTGGGATGTGCTGCTGCGCATCGGCGACACCCACCTGCCGACCCTGGGCATGGGCCTGCTCGCCCTCGCAGTGATGCTGCTGGTGCGCCGTTACCGGCCGGCATGGCCCGGCGTGCTGATCGCGGTGGCGCTGACCACGGCGCTGAGCTGGGCCATCGGCTTCGAGCGCAATGCCAAAGCGGGGCCCGCGGATTTCCGCGATCCCCAGGTGCGCAATGTGATCGACTCCATGGTGGCGCTCTCGGCGCGCAGCGGCGTACTGCGCCAGGAAACCGCGGCCAAAACCGGCGAAATCGACGACCTCGTGATCAGCAGCGGGGCCACCCATCCGCGCCTGATCATGCTCAATGCCGATCTCGAATTCCTCAGACTGGAACTGCGCGCGGTCGAGGCCGAACAGCGGGTCCGCTTCGCAGAACTGCGGCGCCTGCGCTTCAACCGCAGCACCGATGATTCGGGCGCAATCACCTACCACCTCTCCGGAACCGCGTCACTGGGCGCACCCACCGACGGCAGGCGCTGGACCATCACCGCGCTGGACGGCGGCAGCATCAGCATGAAGGGCGGCGGCGAAGTGGTCGGCAGGGTGCCCGCCGGCATCCCCGACCCGGCGGCGCCGAAGTTCGACTGGGACACCCTGATCAAGCTGCTGCCGACCGCACTGATCATCGCGCTGATCGGCTTCATGGAAGCCATTTCCATCGCCAAGTCGATGGCCACGCGCACCCGGCAGCGCATCGACCCCAACCAGGAACTGGTCGGCCAGGGGCTGGCCAACATCGTCGGCAGCCTGTTCCAGGCCTTCCCGGTCAGCGGCTCCTTCTCGCGGTCCGCGGTCAACCTCGCCGCAGGCGCGGCCAGCGGCATGTCATCGGTGGTCGCCGGCGCCATTGTCCTGGCCACGCTGCTGCTGTTCACGCCGCTGCTCTACCACCTGCCGCAGGCTGCCCTGGCGGCGATCATCATGCTCGCCGTGTTCAACCTGGTGAATTTCCCGGCGCTGCTGCATGCGTGGAAAGCCCACCGCCATGACGGCATCGCCGCCGTGGTGACCTTCCTCGCCACCCTCAGCTTCGCACCCCACCTCGACACCGGCATCCTGATCGGCGCGGCACTGGCCATCGTGCTCTACCTCTACCGCACCATGCGCCCGCGCGTGGCCGTGCTCGGCCGCCATCCGGACGGCACGCTGCGCGACGCGCAGCTGTTCGGACTGCCCACCAGCGAGCGCCTGATCGCCATCCGCTTCGACGGCTCCCTGTTTTTTGCCAACGTGCCCTATTTCGAGGACGTGATCCTCGACCAGGCCGCGAAACACCCGCAGGCACGCTACATCCTGATCGTCGGCGACGCCATCAACGAGCTCGATGCCTCGGGTGAGGAGATGATCAGGCACCTCGCGCGGCGCCTGCAGGACAACGGAGTGACCATGGTGTTCAGCGGGCTGAAACGCCAGGTGCTCGGCATCATGGAAAAAACCGGGCTTTACGCATCGATAGGCGCGCAGCATTTCTTCCGCACCGAGGACATGGCGCTGGAAGCCATTTCACAATGGCTGCATGATCCCGCATTCGACGAAAAATTCTTTCCGCTGCGGACGCCCGCCGCGGAACAGGGCGCCACCCTGCCGGACAAATGAACTGAAACAGGCAACGGCCCGGCCGCACGGCACCTATAATGGGCGCCCGCGATCCCGGAGTACCGCGCCCATGGCAAACCGACTTTCAAAAATAGTCACCCGCACCGGGGATGACGGCAGCACCGGCCTGTCATCGGGCGACCGCGTCGGCAAGAACCACCGCCGCATCGCCGCGATGGGCGATGTCGACGAACTGAACAGCGCCATCGGCGTGCTGCTCGCCGAGGAGCTGCCGCAGGCGGTACGCAGCGCGCTGACCGGCATACAGCATGATCTGTTCGACCTCGGCGGCGAACTCAGCCTGCCTGGACACGCGCTGGTCGGCGAAACACATCTGCAGCGCATCGACGGCCTGATCGCAAACTTCAACGGCGAATTGCCGCCCCTGCGCGAGTTCGTGCTGCCCGGCGGCACCCGCGCCGCCGCACTGGCCCATGTGGCGCGCACCGTGTGCCGCCGCGCCGAACGCACGCTGGTGGCGCTGGCCACGGAGGAATCCGTCGGGCCGCTGCCGGTGCAGTATCTCAACCGCCTGTCCGACCTGCTGTTCGTGCTTGCCCGGGTATGCAACCGTGCGGGCGGCAGGGGCGACGTTTTGTGGCAGCAGGGCCGTGACCGGGGCTGACCGCCGCTCCGCTCAGCGCCTTGCGGCGCGCACCGCATCGAGATGGGCGCAGACCAGTCGCGCGCCTTCGAGCAGGCGCGGCGTCGGGCGCTGGATCAGATCCGGCGCGATGTAGTAGGCCGGCATCGCCGACAGCGGCGGCGGCAGGCCCGCCCAGCGCGCGGCATAGACATCGGCCGTTTCCGCTGAACTCCCGCCCAGCGCCACTTCCGGCCGCGCCGCGAGCAGGGCCTCCCGGGAAACCTCGGGCGTCAGCGGCCGCAGGCGGCCGAACACGTTGATGCCACCGCACAGGTCGATGATTTCGCTGATCACGTGCCGCTCGTTGACTGTCATCAGCGGCGTCGGCCAGATTTCGTAAAACACGCGCACCGGCGGGCCCGCTGGGCGGCGTGCGCGCAACTCGCCCAGCCCGCGGGCAAAGGCCATCCGCGCCGCCGCACCGGCGTCCGAGGTGCCGGCCAGCGCGGCCAGCGCCTCGATGTTGCGCCCCACCTCCTCCAGCCTGGCCGCATCGGACACGAACACCGGCAGGCCCGCGCGCTCGATGCGGGCAACCGTCTCCTGCGGGGTGCCGCTGCGCCAGGCCAGCACCAGGTCCGGCTTCAGCACCAGCAGGCGCTCGATATCGGTATGCAGCGCATCGCTGACAACCGGCAACGACTTCGCCTCCGGGGGATGGTTGCTGAAGCGCGCGACGCCTGCAAGGCGGGCGCCGGCGCCTGCCGCAAAAACCAGTTCTGTCAGGTGCGGGGTCAGCGTGACGATGCGCTGTGCCGGACGCTGCAGGCGAACGACAACGCCGCGGTCATCGGTGACCGCAACCGGCTCCCCCCGCAGCGGCGCCGCAGCACAGGCAAGCGCCACAACCGCGGTTATGCGTGCCAGCCAGGACCGGAGAGGAAAGTGCCGTAATCCCCCGGAAGTCCCTGCCGGGGCGCATTCTCCGGCGGAGTCGATAGGTTTCGTCATGAACAAGCGCTTGTGATTGCTCCGCCGTGAACAGCCGGCATGTCTTCGACGGAACTGCGAAAGATGCTGGCGGCCGGGCGGCGCCGGCTTTCCGCTAGCTTTGCTGGCGCGCCTCTTCCATCACCCGCAACAGCCGCGCGCTGGTCTGGCGCAGCCGCAGCGACAGCATGGTGACCATCTTGACGAGGATCTTCGAACCGAGCCCCGGATGATCGAGAATGATTTTTGCCATGTTGTCGCGGGTCAGCACGGCGAAGGTGGTCGGCTGCGAGGCCATGCAGGTCGCAAAGCGCGGCTCGCCGTCGATCATCGACATCTCGCCGAGCGTCATGCCGGGTCCGGCGCTGGTCATGTGCTGCTGCTCCGCGCGATGGCTCTTCTTCAGGATGTCCACCTCGCCTTCGACGATCAGCACCATGAAATCGCCCTCGTCGCCCTCGCGGATCAGTATTTCTCCGGGCTGCGCGCGATAGACCTCCATGTAGGCGGCCAGTATCGAGATGTCGTCCTGGGAAAACTCGGCAAAAAACTGGGATTTGCCGACCAGCCCGAAAATCTCGCCGGCAATGGCCGCACCGCTCCCCACCCGCTCCAGCTTTGCGAGGTTGCTTTGATCGGCCAGTGCTCCGGGATCATCCTGTGCCATGTTGGCTTCAGCCGTAGATTGGTCGCCTGTCGGAGGATATCCCGGGCATGGACTCAGTCGGCCGCGACCGCCTTGAGGCGGCGTTTGCGCACGCCGTCGGCCAGGGTTTCGAGCAGCGTCCTGCTCTCTTCCCAGCCGATGCAGCCGTCGGTGATGCTGACACCGTAGGTCAGCGCCTTGCCCGGCACGAGATCCTGGCGTCCGGCCTTGAGATGGCTTTCCACCATGACGCCGAAGATGCGGTCATCGCCGCCGGCGACCTGCCGGGCGACATCCTGCCCGACCTCGACCTGCTTCTCCGGCTTCTTGCTGCTGTTGCTGTGGCTGAAATCGATCATGATGCGCGCCGGAATGCCGGCTTCGGCGAGGCCGCGGCCGGCGGCATCGACGCTCGCGGCGTCATAGTTCGGTGCCTTGCCGCCGCGCAGGATCACGTGGCAATCCTCGTTGCCGGTGGTCGACACGATCGCCGAGTGACCTGCCTTGGTCACCGACAGGAAGTGGTGCGGCGCCTGCGCCGCGCGGATGGCGTCAATCGCGATCTTGATGTTGCCGTCGGTGCCGTTCTTGAACCCGACCGGGCAGGACAGGCCGGAAGCCAGTTCGCGGTGGATCTGCGATTCGGTGGTGCGCGCGCCTATGGCGCCCCAGGACACGAGGTCGGCGATGTACTGCGGCGTGATCATGTCAAGGAATTCACAGCCGACCGGCATGCCGCTCTCATTGAGTTCCAGCAGCAGTTCACGGGCGATCTTCAGACCCTCGTTGATGCGGAAGCTGCCGTCGAGATTGGGATCGTTGATCAGCCCCTTCCAGCCCACCGTGGTGCGCGGTTTCTCGAAATACACGCGCATCACCACCAGCAGGTCGGCGGCCAGCTTTTTCTTGGCCTCGAGCAGCTTGCCGGCGTATTCCTTGGCGGCCTTCACGTCATGGACCGAACACGGCCCCATGATCACCAGCAGCCGGTCATCGGCGCCGTGGAGGATGCGATGGATGTCCCGGCGCGCCTCGAAGGTCACATTGGCCGCCTTTTCGCTCAAGGGGTACTCCCGCAGCAGGTGCGTCGGAGGCGTCAGTTCCTTGATTTCCTTGATCCGCAGATCGTCAGTCTGATGCAGCATTGCAATCCCAACTTTCCATTAAATTCAATGCATTATAAACGAATACCGGTCCCGGCCTAGACCGTGCCGCCGACGGTCAGGCCGTCGATGCGCAACGTCGGCTGGCCGACGCCCACCGGCACGCTCTGGCCTTCCTTGCCGCAGGTGCCGACGCCGGTGTCGAGCCGCATGTCGTTGCCGATCATCGACACCCGGGTCAGCGCATCCGGGCCGTTGCCGATCAGCGTCGCGCCCTTGACCGGATAGGCCAGTTTGCCGTTCTCGATCATCCAGGCCTCGGAGGCCGAAAACACGAACTTGCCGCTGGTGATGTCGACCTGGCCGCCGCCGAAATTGACCGCATACAGGCCGCGATCGACCGAAGCGATGATCTCCGCGGGGTCCTTGTCGCCGTTGAGCATGTAGGTATTGGTCATCCGCGGCATCGGCACATGCGCATACGATTCGCGCCGTCCGTTGCCGGTGGGTTCAACCCCCATCAACCGCGCGTTCATCGCGTCCTGCAGGTAACCGCGCAGCACGCCGTCCTCGATCAGCACGTTGTGCCGGGTCGGATTGCCTTCGTCATCGACGTTGAGCGAACCACGGCGCCGCGCCAGCGTGCCGTCATCGACGACGGTGACGCCGGGCGCCGCAACGCGCTCGCCGATGCGGCCGCTGAAGGCAGAGGTACCCTTGCGGTTGAAATCGCCCTCCAGGCCATGGCCGACCGCCTCGTGCAGCAGGATGCCGGGCCAGCCCGGCCCCAGCACGACCGTCATCGTGCCCGCGGGCGCCGGCCGCGCCTCGAGGTTGACCAGCGCCTGCTGCACCGCCTTCTGCGCATAGTCGCGCAGCACGTCTTCGGTGAAGTAGCCGTAATCAAAACGCCCGCCGCCGCCGGCGCTCCCCTGCTCGCGCCGGCCGCCGGCCTCGACGATGACCTGCAGCGACAGCCGCACCAGCGGCCGCACATCGGCGGCCTGCATGCCGTCGCTGCGCGCAACCATCACCACTTCGTATTCGCCGGCCAGCGAGGCCATGACCTGGGTCACCCGCGGGTCGAGCCCGCGCGCGATGCGCTCCAGCCGCTCCAGCAGCGCCACCTTCTCCGGCGCGCCAAGGCTCGCCAGCGGATCCTGCGGCGCGTACAGCGCGCGCAGTTCACCGCGGCGGGCAATCGCCGTGCTTCCGGCCCCGCCCTGGCGGGCGATTGCGCGCGTCGCCTGCGCCGCCGATTGCAGCGCGTTGAAGCTGATGTCGTCGGAATAGGCAAAGGCCGTTTTCTCGCCGCTGACCGCGCGCACGCCGACACCCTGATCGATGTTGAAGCTGCCCGACTTGACGATGCCCTCCTCCAGACTCCAGGACTCGCTGCGCGAATACTGGAAATAGAGGTCGGCGTAGTCGACGCGGTGCGCCAGCATCTGGCCGAACACCGCCTGCAGCCGTCCCTCGTCCAGCGCATGGGGCGCCAGCAGCGTCGCGCTGGCGGTTTCAAAAATGTTGGCGGCTTGCATGTCGCGTTGGGTTCCTAAAAAAAATCAATAAAATCAAATAGTTATAAACTATCTCCCGAGGCTGCGATGCTGCAGCGCCGGCAGACTCTGGCGCAGACGTTGTATATGGGCACGGTTCATCCCGGCGACAACCACCCCGGAACCGCGCGGCAGGCGGTCAAGGACCACGCCCCAGGGATCGACGATCATCGAATCACCGTGGGTTTCGCGGCCGTTGACATGATAACCGCCCTGCGCCGGCGCCAGCACATAGGCCAGGTTTTCGATGGCGCGGGCGCGGATCAGCGTCTCCCAGTGCGCCTTTCCCGTGGTTTCGGTGAAAGCCGAAGGCACCAGGATCAGGTCCACCTCGCCCATCGCGCGGTAGAGTTCGGGAAAACGCAGGTCGTAGCAGATCGACAGGCCGATGCGGCCGAAGGGCGAGTCAAAAGCCACGACCTTCTTGCCGTGTTCGATGGTGCGCTCTTCCGAATACTTCTCCCTGCCCATCTCGAAACCGAAGAGATGGATCTTGTCGTAGCGCGCGACACAGTTGCCCCGGTCATCGAAGACCAGGCTGGTGTTGAGCACCTTGTCACCGGATGAGGCAACCAGGGGCACCGAACCGCCGACAATCCAGATGCCGTGGCTGCGCGCCGCATGCGCGAGAAACTCCTGGATCGGACCGCTGCCGTATTCCTCGCGCACCGCGACCTTGTCCGTATCCTTCATGCCCATGATGCCGAAGTACTCGGGCAGCGCGACCAGCCGCGCGCCCTGCTGGACGGCGATCTCGATCAGGCGCGCGGCCTCCCTCAGGTTGGCCTCCACCCGAGGACCCGACGCCATCTGCACCGCCGCGATCCGCGTCGCACCGGCATCCGCGCGGCCCGCGCTGCGCACCACGTCCCCGTTCCGCATTCCGGCCGCCCCCTGTTTTGCACTCATGTCCGCTCAATCATTCGATGACTTCAATCCGCAATCCCGTCGCCGCCGGGTCGGCACGCAGCAACAGCCGCGAGCCGTCCACCGCCAGCGCCACCAGCCAGGTCCGCAATTCCTCGGCCTGCATCCGCGAGTCCTGCCGCTCGCCATGAACGATGATCATCCGCGAGCCCGGCCGCGCATGATGTTCCGCAACCGCCTGCCGGACCGCCTCCTGCGCCATCACCGCGGCGGCGGAACGCGGGCGGTCCCACAGTTCGGGCGGCAGCTGCGCTGCAGAGGCACAGGTGCAAACCAGCAGCAGCGCGCTTCCGGCAAGTCCGCCCGGGAAACTCATGGCGTCTCCTGGGGCGTCACCTGGGGACGCTCGACCCGGGCCACCAGCGGGTCTGCCCAGGTGCCGGAAACGTCGTATTCGTAGGCGGCAATCTGGTCCAGCGGATCCCGCAGCAGCTTCTGCGCGACGAAGGCCGCAAGCCCCGCGATGGGTCCGCCGATCAGCGCACCGGCCACCGACACCGTGTCCGACAGCTGCGGATTGATTTTCACGCGCAGCGCCTGCGTCTCCTTCGCCAGGTCGACCTGGCCCGACATGTTGATGCGTGCCGCGGGACCGGTGATGCGCAGATTGTCGGTGCTGGCAATGCCGTTGACGACCTTGACCGCGCCGACAATTTCGTCGAAGGCCAGCCCTTCGCTGAAGATGTCGCGGAAATCGAGCGAAATGCGCCGCGGCAGCGACTGCAGACTGAGGATGCCCAGCAGCTTGCCGATTCCCGGCTCAAGCTTGATGAACTGGCCCTTGCCGGCGTCGAGGACAAAATTGCCGTTGAGAGTCGGGTAATCCAGTTTCTGCGGGCTGCCCGACCAGGCGAGGCTGCCCTCGATCTTGGCAACACCGCGGCGCACGCCCTCGGGATAACCGTAACGCGTCAGCAGGCGGCCGATGTCGTTGACATCAAGGCGGATATTGGCCTGCACCCGCGGCCGCGTCAGCCAGGCCTGCCACAACCCGTCGATGTTCAACTGGCTCTCCGGCGTGGTCAGCAGCAGCTTCTCGATGCGCCAGTCGCGCTGCTGCGGCACGGCCTGCAGTTCGAGCTTGCCGAGCGACCGCCCGCCGATCAGCAGTTCATCGATCAGCACGTCGAGCGCCGGCAGCTCCGACGCCGTGGCCTCCGCCGCCGGTGACGGCTGCGCGGGGACCGGCGCTGCAGCCGGTTCGGCGGCCGGCAGGTTGAGCCGGCGCAGCCGCGCAGTGAGCCGTCCCTTGCCCTGCCCGCGCCAGCCCAGCGCGCCTTCAATGTCCCGGCCGCGGATGCTCGCCTGCAACACGCCGGACTGCTGTGCCGCCTTGATGCCGATTTCCGCGAAGCGGCGCTCGAAAACCCGCGCCTCGTCGATGCGCAGGTCCACCGACGACAGCGCGAGTCCGCCATCGCGGGGCCCGGCATCGCCGGACAAGGCCAGCCATTCGTTGAAATCCAGCGTCCTGATGACACCGGAGACGGCGATGCCGGGCCGCTGCGGCTCGCCGGCAGCCCCCTCGCCGAAACGCAGCACACCGCGCTCGATCCGCGCATCCCTGCCCTCGCCGCGCCGGAGCAGCACCATGCTGGCAATGTTGCCCGCAGTGGCCGCAATGCGCTCCTCGCGCGGCCCCGTGTAACGTCGTTCGATGCGCAGCGGCAGGGACTCCGCCGCGGTCTTGGTGAATGGCGCGGGCAAATTCACCGCAAGCCCCTGGAGGCTCGATTCGACGCTCAGATCGACGCGCTTGTTGCGCATGCTGAGCGAACCGCGCCAGTCGGTGGCGCCGCGAATGTGGCGCAGCCATTCGCCGCCGCCGGCGCGGCGCGCGGCATCGGCGTTGATCCGTCCCTGGAACTGGATGCTGACCGCCGCATCACGCTGGCTGCCCGCGGTCACGCTCAGCGGTCCGCCGAGGAAGGTGGCCGTCGCCGAAGGCACACGCACGCCGTCCTGCGTGAAGTCGAGGCGCCCGTTGACCTGCTCCAGCGGCGGGAATCCGGGCTCCGGCACCAGCTGGTTGTTGATGAACTGGTAACTGCCGCTGACCCTGCTCCTGTCCAGTGACTGCAGGGGCAGCTGCAGCTTCATGCCCAGCCGGCCCTGACCCTGGGCCTGCATGCCCTCGGTGAAGCCATTGATCATTCCGTTGACCGGGCTGTCCGCGATGAAGGACAGGAAATCAGCCGTCGCACCTTCCGCCTCGCCGCTGATGTTCAGCTGCTCTTCGTGGTGCAGCAGGTCCGGAATCTGCGCCCGCACCCTGGAAAGGCGAACCTTGCCGATATGGGCCTCGCGCGCGCTCACTTCGAGGCGGGCGCCGCGGAACAGGAAATCCCCCTCGATGCCGGTGATCCGCGGCCAGCGCTCCCCGTAAATGAGGGTGCCGCCGTTGACTTTCGCCGCGACCTCGAACACGCCGTGGCGTTCATCGGCAAAAGGAAAATGCCTGAGATCGCCCTTGACGCGGAAACGCACATCATTGGAACTGCCTGCAGTGAAGGCGCGGTCCAGCCAGGGGCGCGAGCTTTTTGCCACCGTCAGCGGCAGGTAGGCGGTCACCCGCTGCGCCAGGCCGCGACTCAGGTGGCCGGTCAGGTCGGCGCTGCCGGGACCCTCCGCTGCCGTGCGGTAAGTGCCGAAAAGTGTTCCCGCAAGATCGGCGTTGGCATAGGCAAAATTGCTGAAACGCAGCTCGGTACCGCCGGCATCCTGCGACCAGGACAGCTGTCCGGACAGCGTGTCCAGCCGCAGCCGGTCGCGGAACAGCTGCGGCATCTCCAGCACGGCGTTCTGCGTCGCCACGTGCAGCGTGCCGCCCTTTTCGCTGCCATCGATGTTGCCGCTGAAGCCGGAGAAACCCGGCAGTGCCCCGTGCCGGCGCAGCGACAACTCGTGGAAACGGCCGCGCAAGGCATAGCCGGCAGGCTTGGGCCAGGCACCGTTCCAGCGCAGGGACAGGTCATACAGGGCGCCGGCCGGCGAATACGCCGTCAGCGACCTGCGCAGCTCCGCATCCAGCGGCAGGCGGTCGGCCAGCTGCACCAGGGGCGCCAGCTCCAGCGCATTGGCCTGCAGCTCGCCGCGCGCATAGCCGGAGTCGCCCGCACCGCCGAGGCGCAGCGAAATATCAACCGCCGGCAGCGCCAGGCCGTCACCGGTGACAAACGCCAGTTTCCGGGTGGCGATTTCGATGCCGTCTTCGTTGCGTTTCCACGAAAAACGTCCGTCCAGTTCGCGCATGTCGAGCTCGGGAAGGCTGCTGCCCAGCCGGGTCCTGACCCCGCGCAGACGGGTATCGGCAATGACGGCCTGCAGCTCGTTGCCGCCGAAGGTCAGCCAGGCGCGCAAGGCGCCGCGGCCTTGCGGAAGATGCACGGGAAAATCGATCCACTGCCGCCATGCCGCGATGTCGACATCGTCCACCTGCACGAACAGCTGGCCGTTGAGCATCGATGACAGCGACTGGAAATCCTCGCCCCTCAGGTCGGCGCGCAGGTCCAGCGGCGATGCATAGGCAGGCGGAGGCACCGCGCGCAGCGCAAAGCGGTGGCGCTTGCCCCGGTTGACGATGCGCAGCTGCAGCCGGTTCAGATCGAGGACCGGCGCCGCTCTAAGGCCGTCATCCCAGATCAACCGTGCGTCATGGATTTCGATGTCACGCTGCGACAGCAACCAGCCGGAAAAGCCGCCGTCACCGCCGGCGTCAAGATTCATCGCGATGCCCGCCACCGTGATGCCGCCCTTGCTGTCGCGACGCACCGTCAGTGACGGGTTGTGAATGTCCAGCGAGTGAAAATCCACCTGCAGGCGCAGGGCCGAACGCCAGGACAGGGTGGCATCGATGCGCGGCAGCTCAAGGGCCGGACGGCCGGCCGAGTCATGAACCACCACCTGCGACAGCGCCAGCTGGGGGCGCAGCCCGTTCCAGTTGGCGGAAATGCCGCCGATGCCGATCTGCTGCTGCGTCGCCTCGCTCAGCACGCGCGCGATCGTTTCGCGGTGGCTCGAAATGTCCGGCAATATCCAGTAGCGCAGCACCAGCACGGCCGCACCGAACAGCAGGCCCGTTGCCAGCACCGCCCAGGTCAGCACGCGGTAAATCAGCAGCGAACTGCCAGAGATCCATCCCGGGGTTGCGGCAAACGCCATGTCAGGCCTGAAAAAATATAAAATGCGAATGTGAAACAAGGGCTTAGCCATTCTAACGCGAAACCCGCGGAAACCGGCCATGGAATCCGGTAACACCGGCCGTCCGCGGACAGCGGAGGACGCCATCGCCTTCGCCGCGGGTTACAGCCGTTACCTGCAGCGCCTGCTGGCAGCGGATCCCCATGTGCTTTCGACGCCGGAACTCGACCAGGCGTTCACTGCCGGCGCAATGCAGGCCGAACTGGAGCGTGCCGGGATCAGCGACGACCGCAGCCTGGGGCGTGCGCTGCGGCGCTTGCGCCAGCGGGTCCTGGCGCGGCTGATTGCGCGCGACCTCGGCGGCCGCGCGGAGCTCGGGGAAGTTGTCGCCACGGTGACCAGCCTCGCCGAAGTCGCCATCCGCACCGCCACCGCGCAGCTGCACCGCGACCTCGCGGCCGTGCATGGAGAGCCGCGCGGCGCGACCGATGGCACACCCCAGCAGTTGCATGTGGTCGGCATGGGCAAACTCGGCGGCGCCGAATTGAATGCGTCGTCGGACATCGACCTGGTGCTGGTGTATCCCGAGGACGGCGAAACCGGCGGCGACCGCCCGCTCAGCAACCACGAATTCTTCACCCGGCTCGCGCGCCGCCTGATCGGCGCCCTTAGTGAATGGACCGAAGACGGCTTCGTGTTCCGGGTGGACACCCGGCTGCGGCCGTACGGCGACAGCGGACCGCTGGTCGTCAGCCTCGACATGCTCGAGAATTACCTGATCACCCAGGGCCGGGCCTGGGAGCGTTATGCCTGGATCAAGGGCCGGCCGCTGACCGGCGACCAGCAGGACACGCTGCTCGCGCTGGTGCGCCCCTTCGTCTACCGCCGGCACCTCGACTACGGCGCCTTCGCGGCAATGCGCAGCCTGCACAGCCAGGTGCGGCACGAAGTCAAGCGCCGCGACCGGCAGGACAACATCAAGCTCGGCCCCGGCGGCATCCGCGAGATAGAGTTCATCGCCCAGGTGTTCCAGCTGATCCGCGGCGGACACGAACGCGCACTGCAGCAGCAGTCGACGCTGCCGGTACTCGCGGTGCTGGGGGAGCGCGGCTTCATCGCGCCGGCAGCCGTCGGCGAACTGTCGGCCGCCTATGTATTCCTGCGCAACCTCGAACACCGGCTGCAGTACCGCGACGACCAGCAGACCCAGGATCTGCCGCGGCAGGACGGGGAACGCGCGCTGCTGGCACAAAGCATGGGGTTCCCGGACACGGACAGCTTTCTCGCCGAACTCTCGCGGCACCGTGATGCCGTATCAAGACACTTCGAGGCCATTTTTTCCGAGAGCGACGCCGGCGACGAGCACCCCCTTGCGGCGCTGTGGCAGGAACAACTGGCGGACGGCGAGGCGGACGACGCGGCCGCGGAAAAGCTGGCCGGACTGGGCTTCGCGCGCAGCGGCGAGTTGTCGCGCCGGCTCGCCCTGCTGCGCAACGGCAGCCGCTACCGCCAGATGCCGGCGGCCAGCCAGCGCCGCCTCGACCGGCTGGTGCCCGCGGCCATCGCCGCCGCGGCATCGCGCCGCAATCCTGACGACACCACGGAACGCCTGCTGGGGCTGTTCGAGGGCATCAGCCGGCGCGAGGCCTATCTCGCGCTGCTGCACGAGTATCCGCACGCGCTCGACCGCGTTGCCGACCTGATGAGCGCGAGCCCCTGGGTCGCCCAGTACATCACCCGCCACCCGATCCTGCTCGATGAACTGCTCGATGCCCGCACGCTGCTCGCCGCCCCCGACTGGGAAACCCTGCGGGCTGCGCTGCGCGAGGCGCTGGATTCCGCGGAAGGCGACATCGAGCGGCAGATGGACCTGCTGCGGCATTTCAAGAACACCCAGACCCTCCACTTCATCGCGCAGGACCTCGCCGGCACGCTGCCGCTGGAAACACTGAGTGACCATCTCTCCGATCTTGCCTGCGTGATCCTTGACGCCGTGCTGCGGCTGTCCTGGCTGGGCCTGCGCCAGCGTCACCGGGAAACGCCGCTGTTCGCCATCGTCGGCTACGGCAAACTCGGCGGCAAGGAACTGGGTTACGCCTCGGATCTCGACATCGTTTTCGTCTACGACGATCCGGCGCCTGAAGCGGCCGAAAACTACGCGCGCCTCGCCCAGCGCATCAACCACTGGCTGACCAGCACCACGTCCGCGGGCGTCCTCTACGAAACCGACCTGCGGCTGCGTCCGGACGGCGCCAGCGGCCTGCTGGTCACGCCGCTCGACAGCCTGCGCCGCTACCAGCTCGAGCAGGCATGGCTGTGGGAACACCAGGCGCTGACGCGGGCGCGCAGCGTCGCCGGCGACGCTGCAATCAGCAGTGGCTTCGAGGAACTGAGGACGAGCGTGCTGCGAAAAAAACGGGAAGATGCCGGGCTGCGCACGGAAATCATCGGAATGCGGCAAAAAATGCTGGCCGCCCACCCCAACACCAGCGGCCTGTTCGACCTGAAACACGATCCCGGCGGCATCATCGACGTCGAATTCATGGTGCAGTACCTGGTGCTGGGCCACGCCCATGACCACCCGGAGCTCACCGCCAATGCCGGCAATCTGGCGCTGCTTAAGGTCGCGGCGGGTCTGGGGCTGGTCGGCGGGGCCGAGGCCGAGTCGGTGCGTGCGGCCTACCGCAGGTTCCGCAAGCTGCAGCACCAGCTGCGGCTTGCCGGGGAACGTTATGCGCGGGTGGAGCCCGCGACGATTGCCGATGCCGCCGCTGCGGTCAGGACGCTGTGGACGGCGCTGTTCGGAGACGCCGGAAAGCGCGCGCCCTAGACCGTCACGTCGCGCAGGTGCGGCGCGACGTCGACCAGGCGATAGACCTCGATCACGCCCTTGCCCTTGCCGGTGATCTGGATCGGCCCTTCGTATTCGAACTGGGTGCGCGAGCGGCGGTAGGTCATGATGTCGACATAGATGACGCCGGACTTGGCTTCGCCGGTGACCCGGCTCGCCGTATTCACGGTGTCGCCCCACATGTCGTAGATGAACTTGCGGGTGCCGATCACGCCGGCCACCACGGGGCCGGTGCAGATGCCGATATGGATGTTGAGGTTCATGCCCCTTTTTGCCGACAGGAGCTGCATGTACTGGCGCATTTCCAGGGCCAGCTTCAGCATTGCCGCCGTGTAGTCGCGCGCGTCCACCGCGAAATCGACGCCTTCGTGCTCGACCAGGCCGCCGGCCACCATGTAGGCATCGCCGATGGTCTTGATCTTCTCGAGCCGGTGCGAATCCGCCATCGCATCGAACCGCGAAAACACCTCGTTCAGCAGTTCGACCATCGCCTTCGGCGGCACCTCCTCGGCCAGCCGGGTGAAGTCGATGATGTCGGCGAACATCACCGTGACATCGGCAAAGCCGTCGGCGATGATGCCCTGCTGCTCCTTCAGCCGCCGGGCGATCGGCGCCGGCAGGATGTTGAGCAGCAGCGACTCGGATTTCTCCTGCTCGACGCGCAGCAGCCGGTTCTGCTCGTTGACATCCGCCGCCAGCTTGTCGCGCTGGCGCACGAAAAAACTGATCAGCAGGTACATGATGGTCGACATCGCCGCAAAGTTGAGCGTGAAGAACACGGCGATGCTCTGCATCGTCACGCCGGACTCGACGCCGAAAGTGAGCCAGTAGTCGAAAAACCCCGAAACCGCGGTCAGCACGATATAGGCAGCGAACCAGGGCAGCGACTGCCGGGCGCCCTGGAAAATCATCACCCCGACCGGCGCCAGCAGCGCCCACAGCGCCACGCCGGAGGAACTGACGTAGCTGCCGATGCTCCACTGCATGATGAACGGCATGAACAGGAACAGGCTGACCTGCAGCGTCCGGAATACCGCGAAATTGAGGGTATAAACGTAATACGCGAGGGAGGCGGCCGACGCGGCAAGGTAGGTCAGCGGCACCGTCGATGAGAACTTGATGCCCATCGCCCAGTAGAGCGCAAGCCACAGCACCGAGCCGAAACCCATCAGGCCGCAGGCAAAAATCAGCAGGGTCTTGTTGAGCTTTTCCTGCTCGCTGTCCTGCTCGTTGATGACGCGCTCGCTCAGCCCGTTGAGCCAGGCACGCAGCCTTGTCAGCATCCCGTCTCCCGAAGACCCCGCCGGACTGCGGCCGGGCCTGCCCCCTTTTTTCGATTCCGTATTGTAGCCGGTAACCGGAAATCCCCATATGCCCGCAAGCGGTCCTACGGCCGCCGCGCCGGCATCGGCAGCGCTGGACAAATCGGCTAAAATGATCGTCTGGCCGAAAACAAACCGGGCACGGCGTCAGCCGGAACAGTCGGCACACGGTCCGGAATCGCGGTCCACCAACTTCCGCAAAAAACTTTGCACACACCTGCGGCATCACTGAACCCATTATTCGGAGAAACACGGCATGTCCATGGCTGATCGCGACGGGCACATCTGGTACGACGGGAAGCTGGTTCCCTGGCGCGATGCGACGACCCACGTCCTCACCCATTCCCTGCACTACGGCCTCGCGGTGTTCGAGGGCGTCCGCGCCTACAACACCGACATCGGCACGGCGATTTTCCGCCTCAAGGAACACACCGAACGGCTGTTCAACTCGGCGCACATCTACATGATGAAAATCCCGTACTCGCGGGAAGTTCTGATGGAAGCGCAGAAGGAAGTCGTCCGCGCCAACAAGCTCGAATCCTGCTACATCCGTCCGATCGCCTTCTACGGCTCGGAAAAAATGGGCGTGTCACCCAAGGGTGCCAGCGTGCACGTCGCCATCGCCGCCTGGCCCTGGGGCGCCTACCTGGGCGCCGAGGCGCTGGAAAAGGGCATCCGGGTGAAAACCTCGTCCCACGCCCGCCACCATGTCAACGTGTCGATGTGCCGCGCCAAGTATTCCGGCACCTACGCGAATTCGATTCTCGCCAACCTCGAAGCCACTGAACACGGCTACGACGAAGGCCTGCTGCTCGACGTCGACGGCTTCGTCGCTGAAGGTTCCGGCGAAAACCTGTTCATCGTCAAGAACGGCAAGCTCTACGAACCGGAACTGACCAGCGCGCTGATCGGCATCACCCGCGATTCGATCATCACGCTCGCACGCGAAATGGGCTACGAGGTCTCGGCGCGGCGCATCACCCGCGATGACCTCTACATCGCCGACGAAGCCTTCTTCACCGGCACCGCCGCCGAAGTCACGCCGATCCGCGAGGTCGACGGGCGGACCATCGGCGAGGGCAGGCGCGGCCCCATCACCGCGCGCCTGCAGAAGAAATTTTTCGAATGCGTGAACGCCAAGGCGCCGGAACACCGCGACTGGCTGTCGCCGGTGGCCGCCTGAGCCCGCCATGACCCAGCCTGCCGACAACAAATCGCGCCAGATCGAAGTCACCGCGGCGGACCTGCCGCTGCACTGCCCGACGCCGGCGATGATGCTGTGGAATGCCCACCCGCGGGTGTTCCTTCCGGTCGAAAAGACCGGCGAGGCGCTCTGCCCGTACTGCGGCACCCGCTACACGCTCAAGGGCGGCGCGGCGGCCGGCCATCACTGAAGGAACGGCGGGTTGCAGCCACTGACCCGCCATTGCCGGTGAACATCCTCGTCGTCGGTCCGTCCTGGGTCGGCGACACCATACTCTCGCAGCCGCTGCTGCGCCTGCTGCTGCAGCAGAATCCCGGCGCGCGGATCGACTATCTGGCGCCCCCGTGGACACTGCCGCTGCTCGCGCGCATGCCCGAGGTGCGCAACGGACTCGTCAATCCCTTCGGCCACGGCGCGCTGCGCATGGGTGAACGCCGCCGCATCGGACAGGAACTGCGCGCGGGCAACTACGAACTCGCCGTGGTGCTGCCCAATTCGTGGAAATCGGCCCTGGTTCCCTGGTTTGCCGGCATTCCGCAGCGTCGCGGATTCCGCGGCGAGGCGCGCTGGGGCCTGCTCAACGACCTGCGCCGCCTTGACGAACAGGCGCTGCCGCAGATGGTCCAGCGTTTTGCCGCGCTGGCACTGCCGGCCGGCGCGGCGCTGCCCGATCCGCTGCCGCCACCCGCGCTGCAGTCTTCCGCCGCCGCACAGCGAACACTGCTGGCACGCCTCGGCCTGGATGCGGCAACACCCGCCATCGCCTTCTGCCCCGGCGCCGAGTACGGACCCGCCAAACGCTGGCCGGAAGCACATTACGCCGCGCTGGCGCGGATGTTCGCCGCGCGCGGTTTTGCCGTCTGGCTGGTCGGTTCGCCCAAGGACCATGCCGTTGCCGAAACCATCGCGCGGCAGGCGGACGGCGGCTGCATCAACCTCTGCGGCCGCACCGACATCGCCGAGGCCGCCGACCTGCTCGGCGCGGCGCGGCTGGTTGTCAGCAACGACTCCGGCCTGATGCATGTCGCCGCCGCCGTCGGCCGCCCCGTCGTCGCGCTGTACGGCTCCAGTTCGCCGAAGTTCACGCCGCCGCTGGGCAGGGACGTCCGTATCCTCTCCCTCGGACTCGACTGCAGCCCCTGCTTCGAACGCAACTGCCCGCTGGGACACCTGCGCTGCCTCAATGACCTCTCGCCGGCGAGCGTCTTTGCCGCAATCGATTTTGCTAAAATCGCCGCCTGATTCACGCAGGAGCACTGCCGTGAAAAAAACGCTGTTCGCGACACCGCAGGATGCCGAAGCCGCCTTCTACGACGCCTTTGTCAGGCGCGATCTCGAAGCGATGATGGAAGTGTGGTCCGACGACGACGACAGCTACTGCGTACACCCCGGCGGCGCCCGCATCTGCGGACTGGAGAAAATCCGCGAATCGTGGCGCCAGATTTTCGACGGCGGCCAGGAGCTGCGCTTTAGCCTGCGCGATGCGCGGCACATCCACACCATGATGTTGGCGGTGCACAGCGTCTACGAACACATCACCGTCGCCGGCCAGTCGCGCACGCAGCAGCCGGTGCTTGCCACCAACATCTACCAGCGCAGTGAACGCGGCTGGCGCATGATTGCCCACCATGCGGCCGCGGCGCCGCCATCGGCTCAGCCCGACCGCGGCACGGAACCGGCCACCAAGACCCTGCATTAAGCGGCGGCCGTCGCGGCACACCCGCAATTGCTGTCTGCATCGCGGACTCCGGCCTGATCGGGGAGGACGCATCAGCTATAATTGTATCGTCCGTTTGGTGGACTATCGAGGAGATTGACCACCGGACACCCGGCGGGAAACCTCCGCCGCAATACCTGCGGCCGCAAGCGGCCGCCTACACCAGCGAACAACACCATGACCGGACGCAATACCGTGAAGGAACTCGCGCTGCCGCAGCGCAACCCGAAGCCGCGCCGCCGCGGCATCACTTCGATGATCGATTTCGGCCCCGACACCTTCGGCTGGTCGGGAGGCGAGCGCGGCATTGCCGACCTGCTCGATGTCGCCGCGGAGTACATTGACTACGCCAAGATCTATGCGATGAACGCGCTGCTGATCCCGGGCGAGGTGGTCAAGCGTACGACGAAACTCTATCTCGACGCCGGCGTGATGCCCTTCGCCGGCGGCATCCTGTTCGAATACGCCTGGCATCGCAACGAGCTCGACGGCCTGGTCTCACTGCTGAAACGCCTCGCGATCCCCGGCCTGGAAATCTCCGAGAACTACGTGACGCTCAGCGAAGACGAACGCGCGCGGATGATCGACCGCTTCCAGAAGGAAAACATCAAGGTCGTCTACGAATTCGGCCGCAAGAACCCGGAAGACGCGCTGAGCCTCGACTACCTCGAAGGCATCGTGCGCGCGGTCGCAGCCCAGGGCATCCACCACGTCACCGTCGAGCAGTGCGAAATGGATCTGCTCGCCAAGGACGCGCCGCAGAGCCTGAAAACGCTCTGCGCCCAGGAGTGGTTCGACCACGTCGTCATCGAGGCCGACCCTTACCGCTTCCCGCAGCAACATGTGCAGATGCTGCGCGACTTCGGCCGCGACGTGAATCTCGCCAACATCGCGCCGGGCCAGGTGCTGCGCCTCGAGGGATTCCGCCAGGGCGTCGGGCGCGCCGTGAACTATTCGCTGCTGTCGGGTGATGATTCGCGCCCGGCGGGCATCGACAACTGATTACAAATAATTGATTTTATTTATATTTTTAGAAGGCATTCACGATGAGTTCAGAGCTGTTTGGCAATCCTGATGTGGTGGTGGTGGGCGCCGGCAACGCGGCGGCCTGCGCGGCACTGGCCGCGCGCGAATCCGGCGGCAGGGTGATCATGCTGGAAGCCGCCCCGATCGAGGAGTGCGGCGGCAACAGCCGCTACACCGCCGGCGCGATGCGCGTGCTGTTCAACGGTCCCGACGACCTGAAGCAGATCGTCCCGGACCTGACCGACGACGAGATCAGGAACACCGACTTCGGCACCTACACGGCCGACCAGTTCTACGACGACATGGGCCGCATCACCCAGTACCGCACCGACCCCGACCTCTGCGAAATACTGGTCTCGCGCAGCCTCGAAACACTGACCTGGATGCGGAAGAAAGGCGTGAAATTCCAGGCCAGCTTCGGCCGCCAGGCGATGAAAATCGACGGCAAGTTCAAGTTCTTCGGCGGACTCGCCGCGGAAACCTGGGGCGGCGGCCCGGGCCTGGTGGAAAACGAACACAAGGCCTGCGAGCGCGAAGGCATCACCATTTTCTACGAAACCCCGGCCACCGGACTGATCCAGGACGACGAAGGCCGCGTGATCGGCGTGAAAGCCAGGCACAAGGGCAAAAACGTCGAGATCCGCTGCAAGGCCGTGGTGCTCGCCTGCGGCGGCTTCGAATCCAATGCCGAGATGCGCACGCGTTACCTCGGCGCCGGCTGGGATCTTGCCAAGGTGCGCGGCACGCGCTTCAACACCGGCGCCGGCATCCGCATGGCGCTTGAGGCCGGTGCACTGCCCTACGGCCACTGGTCGGGCTGCCATGCCGTCGGCTGGGACATGAACGCTCCGGCCTTCGGCGACCTTGCCGTCGGCGACAACTTCCAGAAACACAGCTATCCGATCGGCATCATGGTCAACGCTAATGGCGAGCGCTTCGTCGACGAGGGCGCAGACATCCGCAACTACACCTACGCCAAGTACGGCGCCGTGGTGCTGAACCAGCCGGGCATGTTTGCATGGCAGATTTTCGACGCCCAGTCGATCCCGCTGCTGCGCGACGAGTACCGCATCAGGCAGGTGACCAAGGTGCGGGCCGACACGCTGGAAGATCTGGTGAAAAAGCTCGACGGCGTCAATGCCGAAGCCTGCCTGCGCGAGATCAGGGCCTACAACAAGGCCGTGCGCACCGACGTGCCCTTCAATCTTACGATCAAGGACGGCCGCCGCACCGAGGGCCTGAAAGTCAACAAGTCGAACTGGGCGCTGACCATCGATCAGCCCCCCTTCGAGGCCTACGCCGTGACCTGCGGCGTGACCTTCACCTTCGGCGGCGTCAAGGTCAACGGCGAGGGCAATGTCGAGGACACCGCCGGCAAGCCGATTCCCGGCCTCTACGCCGCCGGGGAAATGGTCGGCGGCCTGTTCTATCACAACTATCCCGGCGGTACCGGACTCACCTCCGGCGCCGTGTTCGGCAAACTGGCCGGCAGCAGCGCCGGCGCCCACGCCAAAGGCTGAAAGCCCGGTTCCAGACTGTGAAAACCCGGGTTGCAGCGCGCAGACCCGGGCGTAGAATCCCGCGCACGACCCACTGAAGGAGTCAGCCATGAACGCACCCGCAATCAAGATCAACAAGCCTGTCCGCGAACAGGTCAGCAAGGAAGAATGGGAAGCCCGGGTCAACCTCGCCGCCTGCTACCGGCTGATGGCCGAATACGGCATGGTGGAAATGGTGGCCAACCACATCTCGGTGCGCGTGCCGGGCACCCACAATGAATTCCTGATCAACCCCTACGGCATGCTCTACGAGGAAATGACCGCCTCGTCGATGCTGAAAATCGACCTCGAAGGCAACGTGCTGTTCAACGCCACCGACTACGGCGTCAACCAGGCCGGCTTCGTGATCCACAGCGCGATCCATGCCGCCCGCCACGACGTGGAATGCATCATCCACACCCACACCCTGCCGGGCATGGCGGTGTCGGCGATGAAATGCGGCATCCTGCCGATCGCGCAATCGTCGATGCGTTTTCTCGACATCGCCTACCACGACTACGAAGGCGTCGCGCTGCGCCTCGAAGAACGCGAGCGCCTGGTGGCCAACCTCGGCAACCGCGAAGCGATGGTGCTGCGCAACCACGGCCTGCTGACCACCGGTGCCAGCATCCCCGAATGTTTCAACAACATGTTCCGCCTCGAGCGCGCCTGCGAACTGCAGGTGATGACGCTGTCCTGCAACACCGAACTGCAGCTGCCGCCGGAAGAAGTCACGAAATACACCAACAACCTGATGCTGCCCGGCGTGCGCCGCCGCTTCGGCCTGCTGGAATGGCCGGCCCTGCTGCGCAAGCTTGATCGCAAGGATCCGTCCTACCGCGACTGACCCCGTCAGGCGGCAACAAAAAAGGGCCCCGCGGGGCCCTTTTTTTGGCGGAAAGGCGCCCTACTTCAGCAGGCGGATCGCGAAGGGATAACGGTAATGCTCGCCCTTGGACACCGCGACCGCGGCAAGTATGCAGAACACCAGGTTGGCCACCAGCAGCAGGGGCATCAGCAGAGCGCCGATCAGGATCACCATCAGCATGCCGGCCACCACGAATGCGATCAGCATCGTGATCTGGAAATTCAGCGCCTCCTTGCCCTGCTCATCGATGAATGCGGACTGGTCCTTCTTGATCAGCCAGATGATCAGCGCGCCGATGAAACCGGACACGATGCCCAGCAGATGCGCTAGCATCGCCAGGTTGCGGTCGTCGTTGTTCGGGGTCTGTGCCACGGGATCGTTCATGATTCGTTCTCCCTCTTCTGGTTATCGTTGACGCGGAGGATATGCCCGGTCGCGATTGTGGCATGACGCCGCAGCCGGCGTAAACCGCGTACCATCCGCTGATGGCCACTCCGCAACCCGCATACCGCGCGCCGCCCTGGCTGCCCGGCGGCAACCTGCAGACGCTGTATCCGGCGCTGCTCGCGCCGCGGCCGCACGTCCACTATCGCCGCCAGCGCTGGGACACGCCCGACGGCGACTTCATCGATCTCGACTGGACCCCGGTTCCGGAGCGGGCATCGAAGGCATCGGACAGGCAGCCGTTGCTGGTGCTGTTCCACGGGCTCGAGGGCAGCTCGGACAGCCATTATGCGCGGGCGCTGATGCATGCCACTGCACAACGCGGCTCGCAGGGTGTGGTCGTGCATTTCCGCGGCTGCAGCGGCGAAATCAACCGCCTGCCCCGCGCCTACCACTCCGGCGACAGCGCCGAAATCGACTGGGTGCTGCGCCGCCTGCGCAGCGAACACGACGGCCCGCTGCATGCGGTGGGCGTGTCGCTGGGCGGCAATGCGCTGCTGAAATGGCTTGGCGAACAGCGCGGCACGGCCGCCGGCATCGTGAAGCGCGCCGCCGCGGTTTCCGCGCCGGTCGATCTTCATGCCGCGGCAGACGCGCTCGAACGCGGCTTCAACATGAACTACACCCGCCATTTCCTCACCACAATGAAACGCAAATCGCTGGCCAAGCTGCAGCGCCATCCGGGCCTGTTCGATCCCGCGCGGCTGCGCGCAACCCGCACCCTGCGCGAATTCGACGATCTGGTCACCGCTCCGCTGCACGGCTTTCGCGGCGTCAATGACTACTACAGCCGCAGCAGCAGCAAGCCCTGGCTCTCCTCCATCGGCGTGCCGACACTGCTGCTCAATGCGCGTAACGATCCCTTCCTGCCGGCCGCGGCGCTGCCGGAAGCGCGGGACATGGCGCCAGCGGTCAGCGCAATGTTCCCGGACGGGGGCGGCCATGTCGGTTTTCCCGGTGCCGGCGGCAGGCTGGACTGGCTGCCACGATGCCTGCTCGAATTCCTCAGCGGCGAATGATAAAATACGTAAATATTTGTTTTTATTGATATTTTTATGACATCTCCCAGCACCCCTCCAAACGCGATTTTCAAGGCCTACGACATCCGCGGCATCGTCGGCGACACATTGACCGAAGCCGGCGTCGAAACCATCGGACGCGCGATCGGCAGCGAAGCACTGGCGCGCGGCCGTGACAGCGTCGTCATCGGCCGCGACGGCCGCCTGTCAGGTCCCGCGCTCGCCGCGGCGCTGGCCCGCGGACTGCAGGCCGCCGGCGTCAACGTCATCGATGTCGGCCAGGTCGCCACACCGATGCTCTATTACGCGGCGCATGAACTTGGCACGTTGTCCGGCGTGATGGTCACCGGTTCACACAACCCGCCGCAGTACAACGGCCTCAAGATGATGCTCGCCGGCGACACGCTGGCGGGCGAAGCCATCCAGGCCCTGCGCACACGCATCACCGGCAATGACCTCGCCGCCGGCAGCGGCGGCTACCGCAGGCATGACATCCGCGCGGCCTACCTTGAACGCATCATCGGCTCCGTCAAGCTGCAGAGGCCGATGCGCATCGCCGTCGATTGCGGCAACGGCGTCGCCGGCGCCACCGCGCCGGAACTCTACCGGCGTCTCGGCTGCGCGGTGGACGAGCTGTTCTGCGACGTCGACGGACGCTTCCCCAACCACCATCCGGATCCCTCGCAGCCGCGCAACCTAGAAGACCTGGTTGCGGCGCTGAAAAGGGGGGACGCCGAAATCGGCCTCGCCTTCGACGGCGACGGCGACCGGCTCGGCGTGGTTACGAAGTCCGGAAAAATCATCTACCCCGACCGCCAGCTGATGCTGTTCGCCGCCGACGTGCTGTCGCGCGTGCCGGGCGCGGAAATCATCTTTGACGTCAAATGCACGCGCCACCTGTTCGGCTGGATCCGCCGGCACGGCGGCAAACCGCTGTTGTGGAAAACGGGCCACTCGTTCATCAAGAAAAAACTCAAGGAAAGCGGCGCGCCGCTGGCCGGCGAAATGAGCGGGCACATCTTCTTCAGGGAACGCTGGTACGGCTTCGACGACGGCATGTATGCCGGCGCACGGCTGCTCGAAATCCTCAGCCGCAGCGCCGATCCCGGCGCGGTGCTGGAAGCGCTGCCCGACTCCGTCAGCACGCCGGAACTGCAATGGCAGCTGGCTGAGGGCGAAAACTATGCGCTGATGGATCAACTGCAGAAAAGCGCCGCATTTCCTTCCGCCAGCGAGATCATCACCATCGACGGCCTGCGGGTGGAATATGCCGACGGCTTCGGCCTCGCGCGGCCGTCGAACACGACGCCGGTCATCGTGCTGCGTTTCGAGGCCGACAACGCGGATGCGCTGCGCCGGATCCAGGACGATTTCCGCCGCGTGCTGCTCGGCGTCAAGGCCGGCGCCGTACTGCCGTTCTGAATACTGACGGCTCCGCCGCGGCAACCGCTTAGCCGCCCGCGGACATCCCTCCGTCGGACGGCCGCTCGTTCAGCAACGCCCAGAACGCGCCGATCTGCCGCACCGCATCGACAAATTCGGAAAAATTGACCGGCTTGACCACGTAGGCATTGGTGTTCAGGTCGTAACAGGCGTTAAGGTCGCGGTCCTCGCGGGAGGAGGTCATCACCACCACGGGCACCTTTTTCAGCTCAGGATCACCCTTCAGCCGGCGCAGCACCTCGACCCCGTCCACCCGCGGCATCTTCAGGTCCAGCAGTACCACGGCAGGATGGCCCCGCGGCCTTCCGGAAAACTTGCCGCGGCAGTGCAGGTAATCCAGCGCTTCGGCGCCGTCCCAGACATGCAGCACTTCATTGGCGATGGGGGCCAGTGCCTTCAGCGTCAGTTCGGCGTCGTTGGCATTGTCCTCGACGAGCAGGATGCGGGCCAGGGTATCGATGTCAGTTCTCCGGTCAGCGCGGCATCACGATGTCATGCCGGGCGCAGCGTGACATAAAAAGTCGCGCCCCGCCCTTCCTCCGCCTCCGCCCACACCCTGCCGCCGTGGCGGGAGATGATGCGGCGGACGTTGACCAGCCCGATGCCGGTGCCCTCGAACTGGTCGGCGCGATCCATGCGCTGGAACACGCCCAACAGCTTGTCGGCGTACTGCATGTCGAA
>VFQN01000169.1_pt1 | contig 135944 bp, 124 predicted proteins | sample 3512371 | NCBI WGS metagenome assembly VFQN01 (sample SAMN10412370, study PRJNA504923) | tailings metagenome | isolation source: Replicate 2 from Balatoc abandoned mine | place: Philippines: Itogon, Benguet | collected 2017-08-28 | reverse complement strand
TCTTCTTGTACATCGCCAGCATGCGCTGGGTGACAAGGAAGCCGCCGAAGATGTTGACCGAGACCAGCACCAGCGCGATGAAACCGAAGCCAGTCGCCGCGCCGGCAGCCGAAACGCCGACAGCCAGCAACGCGCCAACCACGATCACCGAGGAAATGGCGTTGGTCACAGCCATCAGCGGCGTGTGCAGCGCGGGTGTCACCGACCAGACGACATAGTAGCCGACGAAAATCGACAGCACGAAGATCGCCAGACGGAAGACGAAAGGATCGATCGCCCCGCCGGAAACGCCGTGCGCCGCCGCAGCGGCCGCATCCGGCACATATTCGGAAGCGGCGCGGACAGCTTCCACCGCGCGTTCCAGATCGGTGATCGCCTTGTCGAGAAGTTCGTTCGCCATCACTTGCCCTCCCCTTGCTGAACGCTACCGCCAAAATTCGGGTGCACCACGGCACCGTCCTTCGTCAACATCGTCGCCTTGACCAACTCGTCCTCGACATTGACCGAAACCGACTTCGTTTCCTTGTCGACCATGGTCTCGAGGAAGGTGAGAAGGTTCTTGGCGTAGAGCGCCGAAGCGGAGGCCGCGATACGGCCGGGCACATTGAGATAGCCGATGACCTTGACGCCTTCGACCTCGGCAACGCGGCCTGCCTCAGCACCCTCGATGTTGCCACCGCGCTCGACCGCGAGATCGACGGCAACGGAACCCGTGCGCATGGCCGCCAGCATCTGGCGCGTCACAAGCCGGGGGGCAGGACGGCCGGGAATGAGCGCCGTCGTGATGATGATGTCCTGCTTGGCGATATGGTCGGCGACGAGCGCGGCCTGTTTCGCCTGATACTCCTTGGACATCTCTTTCGCATAGCCGCCGGCGGTTTCGGCGGCCTTGAACTCGTCGTCCTCGACGGCGATGAACTTGGCACCAAGCGAAGCGACCTGCTCCTTTGCGGCCGGGCGCACGTCCGTCGCGGAGACGGCGGCGCCGAGGCGGCGCGCGGTCGCGATGGCCTGAAGGCCGGCAACACCGGCACCCATGACGAAGACTTTCGCGGCCGGAACCGTACCGGCAGCGGTCATCATCATCGGCATGGCGCGGTCGTATTCATGGGCGGCGTCGATGACGGCCTGATAGCCGGCAAGGTTCGCCTGCGAGGACAGAATGTCCATCGACTGGGCGCGTGTGATGCGCGGCATCAGTTCCATGGCGAAGGTGGTGAGACCGGCACTGGCCATCTCGGCGATGGCGGCTTCGTTGCCGTAGGGATCCATCGTGGCAATGACGATGGCGCCGGCCTTGTAGGCGGCGATTTCGGCGGAGGTCGGCCGCCGGACTTTCAAGACGACGTCCGCTGCCCTTGCCTCTTCGGGCCCGACGATGCGTGCGCCGACAGCTTCGTAATCCGCATCCAGGATGCGGGAGGCAAGGCCGGCACCGGTTTCCACCAGCACGTCGAGCCCCAGGCTTTTCATTTTCTTGACTGTTTCAACGGAGCCCGCGACGCGGCCCTCCGCCGGATCACTTTCCCGTGCTACAAAAACACACTGACTCAAACCGTGGTCCTCCCCCCGAGACTGGCCGTGTTAAATCACGGCGCCGGAATGGCGCCGTGTGACAATCCGCAGATGCGGTTGTTTAGGTCAACGCAGCAGGAAGTAGCCGACGACGTTGAGAATGATGAGCAGCAGCAGCGCGCTGAAGAAACCGGCGCTGGTGAAGAAGCCGGCCGCCATGGCGATCAGCAGTGCGACGCAGAACAGCGTGCCGTATTTGGCGCCGGCGATGAAGAGGTCGTAGGTCTTCTCATGCTCCGGGTAATCCATCGCAGCGCCCGTCTCGACCGGTCCGGAATGATGTTCAGCCATAGTCTACCTTCTCCTAAGCACCCGCACCTGTCAGCGGAAAAGCCTCGCTGACAGGCACCGAAAACAGATTCCCTCAAGCGTGAAGACACGCGTCTTTCTGGCCATACACAATGGATCGGCAAAGCGCAACGGCAAGGCAGGCAGAGCGTTTCGACCTTTCTCGTTTCCGAAACAGAACGGGCCGGTTTCGCAAGAAACCGGCCCGTCATGCGACATCAAAACGCGGGGCGCTTATCCGGCAAAGGCATTTCCGGAAAGCTGGATGCGCTCGCCGCCGAAATGCGCGCGGCGCGCGGTCGGACGCACGGTCAAAGGGCTGAACGGCAGGCCGTCGCCCCGGGCAAACATCATGCGGCGCTCATAGGGTTCGGATTTAAAGAATGGGAAGCGCTGGTAGAGCGAGGGCAACGTCTCCTTGACGTTGGTCGCCAGCAGCATCAGGTCGATAATGAACTTGCCGTGGTTGCTCTTCGGCGAAGCCACGAAATCGGCATCGAAGACGCGCTTGTAGAAGGCCGAATGCGCAGGCTTGACCATCTGCACGCAACGGTCCGTCTGGAAGTAATCCGTCGCCATGGTGGCGATACGCAACGTCAGATACGGGATTGCCGGCATCTCGCTCCAGATTTCCGGGTCGGCGGCCAGACGAACCGGGTCGATCAGCGACATGCCCGCATCGAGGAAGGCATTGATTTCATCCGGAAAAACCTTTCCCGACGAAGTGACGCGGTGCTCCGGCGTGACGTGGTGCAGGCGCACCGTCGAGATCAGCCGCTCCTCGTAATAGATGCCGAAAACATAGGCATGGCTATCGAAATCGACCTCGTCGATCAGGACCGCCTGCTCGTCGAGATGCATGACAGCGCCCGCCTTGTAAGCTTTGTAGCGGATGCGGGCGACGTCTTCCATGTCCTCGCCCGTCTCGACGCGGCGGTACTCGATCCTGTCGAGCAGCCCCAGAAGCTTGTCCGAAAAGCGGTTGGTCGCCGTCTCTACGCTGGCCATTGTCCCCGTATCCTCGATTGCAAGAGCACCGGCAGCCACCGCGCTGCCACCATTACAATCGTCGATATAAGACAATTTGTGTAAAATACCATTCATTAACCTTAATAAATGGTTAACGCTAATTTTGAAGACACTGATACGCCGTATCGAATTCATACGTCACGGAGGAAGAAGACAGGAAGGATCAGGCGACGCGGCGGCCGCGGCGGCGGGATTCGCCGGATTTGCGGGCGAGAGTCTCGTAGAGATCACGCAGTGCGTCAGGCGACATGGGCGCCGCGAAGACATAACCCTGCACGAGATCGGCACACTCGTACTTGTTGATAAGCGCGAGCTGCTCGCGCGTTTCCACGCCCTCGACGACGATACGCAGGCCGAGCTCGCGGGAAAGGTTGACCGTGCCGCGCAGGAGCTTGAAGCGGCGCGGGTCCTCGCCGATGTTGCGCACGAAGGACCGGTCGATCTTGATGACATCGAGCGGCAGCTGGTCGAGATAGCTGAGGCTGGAATAGCCGGTGCCGAAATCGTCGATGGCGATGGTGATGCCGCGGGCACGCAGCTCCTGCAGGATAGCCTGCACCTTGACCGGCTCTTCCATGAGGCAGCTTTCGGTGACCTCCAGGTGCAGCCGGTGCGGCGCGAGCCCCGCCACTTCCAGCGCTTCGGCAACGAGGTCGATGATGCCGGTGCCGCGCAGGTCCTGCACCGAGAGGTTCACCGAGACACCCATATGCGCCGGCCAGCCCGCGCAATCGGCGCAGGCACGCATGATCATGAAGCGCGTGATCTCGGAGACGATGCCCATCTCTTCGGCAAGCTGGATGAAGACGTTCGGCGGCACCGGGCCACGCTCCGCATGCGTCCAGCGCGACAGTGCCTCGCAGCATTCGATGCGCGTGCCGTCGGGCACGAACATCGGCTGATAGGCGACGGACAGCGTGTTGCTGGCAAGTGCCTCGCGCAGATCGTCCTTGAGCTTCTGGCGATCCATGTAGCGTGCGTCCATCTCCTGCTCGAAGACTGTGACGCTGCCCTTGGCGCGCGACTTCGTCTCGAAGAGCGCGAGGTCGGCGCGGATCTGCATTTCCTCCAGCCGGAAATCGTCGCTCGAAACCATAACGGCACCGGCGCTGAAGGAGACGAGGAAGGTCATGCCGTCGAATTCGTAGGTGCCGCGCAGCTGCTCGTGGAACCGGCGCATGCGCGCTTCGAGATCGCGGCGGTTGGTCTCGTTGGGGAAGAAGAGGATGAATTCGTCACCCATCAGATGACCGGCGAGCACCTTGTCGCCGGCAAGCTTGCGCAGCCGCTCGGCAATGGCGCACAGCAGCCGGTCGCCGGTAACGTGCCCCTTCATGTCGTTGACATGTTTGAAGTCGTCGACATCGAGCACCATGAAGCCGACCGTACCGGCCTTCTTGCGCTCGCCCAGCGCCTCCTGCACGAGATCGGTGAAGTAGGCGCGGTTCGGCAGGCCCGTGAGACTGTCGTAGCGCACCATGTGTAGAATCTTCTTTTCCGCCCGCACGCGTGCCGTCACATCCTCGAAAATAAGCACGGCGCCACCGTTTTCACGCGGCGAGGCGGTGAACTCCAGATAGAGCCCGTCCGTGACCTGCACCAGCGCACGGGAACGCTCTCCCTTCAACAGCTCGTCGAGCTGGCGCAGGATCACCCTGCTCTGCTCGGTGTTGAGGAAGGTGTTGCGCACGCCGAACCTGAGGACGACGTCGAGATGGCAGTCTTTCAGCCGCTCCTGGTTGCCAAGATGCAGAAGCTCGCAGGCCCGGCGGTTTGCGACGAGGATACGGTGGTCGGCGTCCAGCATGAACAGGCCGTGCGGCATGTTGTTCAGCGCCGTGTCGAACCGGTCGGCGATGATGGAGACCTCGCGCGTCGCCAGCACGTTCTTGTAGAGAAACTCGCGCACGCCGTTCGCCATCATGCGCGTCGTCATCACGAAAGGCAGGATGAGCACCGCGAGCACGGCATGGTAGAAATCCTGAAGCCCCAGGAAGCCCACGACCATCGGAAAACATGCGGAAAAAGTCATGTAGTCAACGGCGCGTTTCGAACCGCAGTTGCGCCCGACGACGGAGACCATGGTGGCAAGCGTCACCGCGATCGTGGCAAGCTCGGCAAAGCTGTCGCGGCTGAAGAGCAGGCTGTACCCGCAGGACGTACCGAGCGCCAGCGTCGTACCGACGGCACCGAGATTGTACCAGTTCTCCCAGTAGCGGATGCCGTCCATGTCGAGCGCTGCGTGATCCACCCGGTCGAAATGGCGCATGCCGACGGCACGCAGCGACCAGATGGCGATAACCAGCCCGCTCCAGATCAGGAAAAAGGGGTCGGCGGTCTTGGCGTAAACGAAGGAGAACGTGATGACATGCGAAATCATGCCCACGAAAAGGGTCTGGCGGTTCCCGTACAGCGAGCTGACGAACGACAGGTAGACATCAGCCGGCAGTGTGTTTTGACCCTTATCCTTCATGGACTCGGCACTCCCTTGACACGAGAGGGTTACCGACCAAAATTTAATGAATGATTTCGGGAAATTACCCAATAACGAGGGTATTGCCCTGCATCATTGCACGCGCACTCAACCCAGAGAAGACGCTCTCAACCTCATATTGCAATATTGAGGCCGTTCGCGCAGCCAACTCAACCTAACATGGGCCGCCCGCGCAATATCCTGTCTCCGGAGCGATACAGTATTACGCGCACGCAAAGCGAAAAAAGTCGTATATGCAATCGCTGTTTGCAAGCATGTAGTTAACAAGGCGTCGCCGAACCACACCGGGATTCCCCGAACCTAGATCAGTATATCCTTCCGTCTACCGCCTGGAAACCGGGCTTCGGCCGTCATTTCGCCAGAATGGGGGAATTGACTGATCGGAGATTTGATAGCAAATCGTCAATTGGTATTTCTTTTTCCGGAGCCCATCATGTCGAAACCCGTTGTCGCCATTCCCGCCGATATCAGGGAGATCGAAGGCAACGTCTGGCAGGCCACCCCGAACCAGTATGTGCGCGCCGCCGTCAAGGGCGCCGACGTCACGGTGTTCCTCGTGCCGGCGCTCGAATCGGACAACGATTTCGACGGCATTCTCGACCGGGTGGACGGGCTCCTCGTCAGCGGCTCGCGCACCAACGTGCACCCTTCCCTCTACGGAAAAGAAGCGACCGATGCGGAAGGCCCCTATGATATGGCACGCGATGCCACCAGCCTGCCGCTGATCAGCCGCGCGCTGGAGCGTGGCATTCCGCTGCTCGCCATCTGCCGCGGCATTCAGGAACTGAACGTCGTGCTCGGCGGCACACTCGCCAACGAGATCCAGGAACAGCCCGGCATGTGGGATCACCGCAAGCCGGACACTCCCGTGCTCGACGTCGCCTATGGCATCCGCCAGACGGTCCACGTCAAGGAAGGCAGCTGCCTTGCCGCCGTCGTCGGCGCCGGCGACGTGCAGGTCAATTCCCTGCACCGGCAGGCGATCTCCGACATCGCACCGCGTCTTGCCGTCGAAGCCGTCGCCGAAGACGGCACGATCGAAGCCGTCTCCGTCCTCGGGGCCAAGGCCTTCGCAGTCGGTGTACAATGGCATCCGGAATATTGGGTCGGCTCCGACCAGCCGTCGAACAAGCTGTTCGCCGCCTTCGGCGAAGCGGTTCGCGACTATGCTGCCGCAAAGCAGGGCGCGCCCCGCCCCGCCAAGGCGGCCGGCGAGGCCGACGTGCTGGCTTTCGGCTCGGCCAAGTCCGCCTGAACGGTCCGGCCTCGCACGACGCGTCGTCATGAACCATCCCGTGCCATCTCTCGCGAAACCGCCCAGAGGGACAGGCCCGCAAGGCTGAAGGTCGCCCCCGCAAGGCAGACCCCTGCCCAGCCGAAGCGGGCATAGCTCACCGTCGAGACGATGGCGCCCAAGGCGCTACCGGCCGAGTAGAAGACCATGTATCCGCCGACGAGGCGGCTGCGGGCATCAGGCCGGCGAGCAAAGATAAGGCTTTGGTTCGTGACGTGCACCGCCTGCACCGCGAAATCGAGCAGCACCACACCGATGGCAAAGACCGCGAGCGAGTGCGGCAGGAATGCGATTGCCAGCCAGGAGAGGCAGAGCAGCACAAGGGATAAACCGGTCGTGCGCTCCGCAAGGCCGCGATCTGCCAGCCGCCCTGCCCGGCCCGCAGCCAACGCCCCGGCCAGCCCCGCGAGCCCGAAGAGACCAATCTGGGTGTGGCTCAAGGAAAAGGGCGGCGCGCTCAGCGGCAGAACCATCGCAGTCCAGAGCGTGCTGAAGCTGGCGAAGATCAGGAAAGCCAGCCCCGCCCGCAGGCGCAGCACCGGCTCGTTCAGAAAGATGAGCGGCATGGATTTCAACACGCTGCCATAGCGTTCCGTACTTGCTACCGGGATCGTCCGTGGCAAGACTCGCATGAGCAACGCGCCCAGGAGCAGCATGAAGCCGGCGGAGACAAGATAAACGATCCGCCACCCACCCGCATCGGCCAGGATGCCGGCAACGAACCGCGCCGCCAGGATACCGATCACTACGCCCCCGGTGACGAGGCCAACGGCCGCACCACGCTCTTCCGGCCGCGCCAGCGTGGCGCTGAGGGCTACCAGCACCTGGACCACGACTGCCAGCAGGCCCACAACGATCATCGCGCCGAACAGGGTAAGGGCATTCGGCGCCCCGGGGACGGCAGCAAGCGCCAAGGCGGAAAGCAGTGTCTGGCCGATGACCAGCTTGCGGCGATCGAGCAGGTCTCCGAGCGGCACGAGGAAGAGCAGGCCGACCGCATAGCCAACCTGCGTCAATGTGACGACGAGGCCGACAGCGGCCGGATAAATGGCAAAGGTCGCCGCGATCGCATCGAGCAGGGGCTGGGCATAGTAGATGTTCGCCACGCTGCTTCCGCAAGTGACGGCGAAGACCAGCAATGTCAGCCGCGAGAGGCCCGATGTTTCAGGCGCTTGCCTCGATCCATCGGCGGGCTGGCACGGGCGGGACTGGGAAAGGGTATCGCACGTTTTCATAATCGACCTCATCTTTGTCTTATGATGAGACCACTTGCGGAACACCTCTTCCAGTTCTATTTCAGAACCAGTTTGTCGCCGAGGGTACCCGATATGAAACGCAAGAGTTTTCGCGAGGCCGAATGCCCCGTCGCGCGCACTTTGGACGCCATCGGCGACTGGTGGTCGCTGCTCATCGTGCGCGATGCCTTCGACGGCATCCGGCGCTTCAGTGCCTTCCAGCAGAATCTCGGCATCGCCCGGGGCATGCTGAGCACGCGCCTGCGCGACCTCGTCGAGGCCGAGGTCCTCGCTCTCGCCCCGGCATCGGACGGCAGTGCCTACCAGGAATACGTCCTGACCAAGAAGGGCCGCGACCTCTTTCTCGTCATCGTCGCCATGAGGCAATGGGGGGAGGACCACCTCTACCGAGCGGACGAACGCCATTCCGTGCTGGTGGAAACGGCAACCGGCGCGCCGGTCGGCCGCCTCCGGCTGCAAGCCGAGGACGGGCGGCGGCTCGGCTGGGCCGAAACCTGTGTATCGGGTGCGAAGCGCGATACCTCCGCGGCAGACGAACCGAAAGGGCGAAGGGCATCCCCGGCAGGATCCAATCCGCCGAGGCAGCTCTAGTTCCTTGTTTTCTTGGGCGTTTGCTAGTCGGCCGAAATCATCGTGATCATGGCATCGGCAGGTTCGACGGCCTCATAGGCGAGACCGTCGCCATCGACGACGGTCAGAATGGCCTCACCCTGCGCATCGGCAACGATGACCGTACCATCGCCGTTGTCGACCCAGGTGCGTGCAGCCGAAAGGCGTGGCCAGACGGCGTCGCAGTCGCTGTTGGCAGTGAAGCGCTCGCTGCGGCTCGAAATTCGGTCACCGCGCTCTGCAAGGCATGCGGTATTCGCCACCACATTGGAAATGGTATAGCTGTGTGCGGACACCGAAGCGGGAACGGAACTCGTCGTCACCGGGTCCACAGCCGGTGCGCGCTCCGCCGCAACACTCCAGAGCCCCAGCGACAATGCGCCGGCCACGGCGGCAATCATCAGCGTCTTCATGGGCTCTCCTTCGCGATCGACTCGATAGCAAAAGCATGCGCCCGCAAAATTGCCGAAAGGTTAACGAAGGCTTTCCAGATCGTTCCCTGCTTTTCGCACAAAGGGCGTTTCAGGCACCGGGGTCAGGGCCGCACCACGCTCGAACCAGGCGAAGAGATTGTCTGCCACGAGGTCGGCCATGGCATCACGCGTTGCCACCGAAGCCGAAGCGACATGCGGCAGGAACGAGACGTTCGGCAGGTCGACCAATGCCTGCGGCACGTTCGGCTCATAATAGACCACGTCGAGCCCGGCCACCGCCATTACCCCGTCCCCAAGTGTTTCGGCAAGGGCGCCCTCATCGACCGTCCAGCCACGCCCGACATTGATCAGCACGCCATTGGGACCGAGCGCGCGAAGGATATGCGCATCGATCGTCCGGTGCGTCTCGGCCGTCTTCGGTACGATGGCGATCAGGATATCCACCGCCTCCGCCAGTTCCGCCAGCGAGGGATAATAGGCAAACGGCACGTCCTCGCGCGGGCGCCGCGTGTGGTAGGCGATCCCGACGCCGAAGCCCTTCAGCCGCTCGGCGATCGCCATGCCGATGCGCCCCAGCCCGTAGATGCCGGCCTTGCGGCCCCGCAGGCTGAGCGGTGTCAGCGGGAAGGCGCCCTCGCGCACCCAGCGCCCTTCGCGCAGCCACGCCTCGGCCTGCGGAAGGCGGCGCACCGTATTGAGCAGCAGGCCGATCGTCGTATCGGCCACCTCGTCGTTCAGCACATCGGGCGTATTGGTGACAGCTATGCCGCGTGCCGCGGCAGCCGCCACATCCACACCATCGTAACCGACGCCGAAGCTTGCGATGATTTCAAGCGACGGCAGGTGCTCGATCATCGCCGCGCCAAGACCGCCGGAAACCGCGACACCGGAAATGCTCGCAGCCTCGGAGCGAGCGAGCAACGCCGGATCCGCCCGCTCGATACGCACCACGTCGAAGGCGTCCTTCAGGCGGTCGAGCACCCGGTCGCGGATCGTGCCGGGCACGAGAAGACGCGTCTTGGCCACCATGGCGAGATCTCCCTTTACCCGACGCCTCAGCCTTCCGGATGGGCCTTGAGCGGTCCGGTGGATTGCCGGATGCGCATTTCCGGCTTGATGAGGTGGATGCCGTCAGGCTCGTGGCTGCCCGAGAGCTTGTCGAGCAAAGCGCGGGCGGCATTGCGGCCGACTTCGGACTGGCCGTTCCAGACGGTGGTCAGCGCCGGGGTGGCGATCGCCGCCTCTTCCAGGTCGTCATACCCGGTTACGGAGACGTCGCGGCCCGGCACGAGGCCGGCGCGGGCGATGCCGTTCATCAGGCCGATCGCCACGAGGTCGTTCCAACAGACCGCCGCGGTCGGCTTCTGCGGCAGGGAGAGGAAGTGCACCGCCGCCTCGAAGCCGCCCTGCTTGGTGCGCGGCCCGGGGATGCGCAGGCCCGGATCGACCTCGATATTCGCCTTGCGCAGCGCATTGACATAACCCTGGTAGCGATCGCGACCGGTCGACGTCTGGTCCGTGCCGCCCACCATGGCGATGGTGCGGTGGCCGAGGCCGATCAGGTGGTTGGTCGCAAGCGAGATGCCGTAGCTGTCATCGCCGCGGAAGATCGGCACGTCCAGCCCCTCGATCGAACGGGCGATCAGGATCGCCGGCATGCCATTGTCCTCGGCAAGCCGGATATCCTCCGGTGGCGTGCCGATGGCCGGCGACATGATGACCCCGTCGCCGCCGAGCTGCAGCAGCGTCTCGACGAAATTGCGCTGCTTTTCGACCGAATCGTAGTGGTTGGAGAGAATGAAGGTCTGCCGGTCGCGGTCGAGCTCGCTTTCGATGGCCTTCAGGATTTCCGCATAGAACGGGTTCATGATGTCGTGCACCACGACGCCGATGATGCCGGAGCGGGAGGTGCGCAGGCTGGCGGCGCGGCGATTGTAGATATAGCCGAGCGCGCGGGCCTGTTCCTTGATCTTGTCACGGGTGGTGGCTGCGACGAGCGGGCTGTCCCTGAGCGCAAGCGATACCGTCGCCGTGGAAACACCGAGCGTTTCCGCGATGGTGGAAAGCTTGATTTTCTGTGCCACGACCCCTCCCCGACGAACGCCAAGCAATGCGGCGTTTAAAACCGTTTATTTAAACAGTTTAAATCTCGTCGGCAACTGCCTTTTCGACCTCACGAGGGGCGTCCGCCAGGCCACCGTGCAGGTTTTCGTCCATGGCGCGCAGGAGCTTGAGCAATTGGCGCACATCCTTCTCGCTCAACCCTTCCGCCGCCTGCTGCTCGCTGAGCCGGCCGGCCTCGGTGATGTGATCGACGGAAGCCTCGCCGGCCTCGGTGAGATGCACGACGGTCAGCCGACCGTCCGTCTCGTCCGGCCGCCGCTCCACGAACCCTTGCGCCTCCAGGCGCCCGATCGTGCGCGTCATCGTCGGCGCCTTGACCCCGAGCCGGGCAGCGAGCGCACCGGCGGTCAGGCCGCCATCTTCCGCAAGGGCCAGGATCACGCCGTCCTGGCCGGCATAAAGACCGGTGGCGAGAAGATTGCGCGACAGGACCGTGCGCATGGAGCGGGCCGCATTGACGACGGCGGCGGCAAGTCCGGCGCCCGAGACATCATCATGCCCCTTCTTCTTCTTGCCCTTCTTGCCGTCCTTGTGCTTCTTGCCCATCGATTGCCTCCGCCTCACCGTACCTTGCATCACCCTTGCATCGCGGGCATGGCCTTGTATGACTCATGTGACAGTCGGGCGGCAAGACGGGATAGAGGCAGACGATGACGCATCCGAAGATGCGGTGGGGCGACAACGATCCGGCGCTTTCGGCACGGGACCGTGCCGGCTGGATCGCCATTCTGCCGCTCGGCGCCCATGAAGGCCACGGCCCGCATTTGCCGCTCGAAACGGACACGTTGATCGCCGACGGCATTGCCGCGCGTCTGATGGCCGTGCTGCCGGCGCACCTGCCCGTGACCATCCTGCCCGCCGAGCCTGTCGGCTATTCGCCGGAGCATCTCGACGTGCCCGGCACGCGCTCGCTCGGCTATGCGGAGGCGGTGGAACGCTGGCTGGGCATCGCGGGAGACCTCAACGCAAAGGGCGTCCGAAAGCTTGTCCTGCTCAACGCTCACGGCGGCAATTCCCCCCTGCTGACGATCGTCGCCACCGAGGCCCGCATGCGCTGGAACATGCTCGTCGTTGCGACGGCCTGGACCCGTTTCGGCCAGCCGGACGGCTGGATTGCGCCGGAAGACAAGGCGATCGACATCCACGGCGGCGATATCGAGACCTCCGTCATGCTCGCCCTGCATCCGGAACGCGTTCATATGGACAAGGCGGAACATTTCGGCTCGCGGCAGGTGGAGTTCGCCGCACGCTTTGCGCATCTGCGCGCCTATGGCCCGCATGCTTTCGGCTGGAAGATGGCCGACCTCAATCCGAAGGGCGTCGCCGGAAATGCCGCAGCAGCAACCGCAGGGCGCGGCGAGATCCTGATCGCACACGCCCTCGGCGGCATCGTCGCACTCCTCGAAGACGTCGCAGCCTTCGACGTGGAGACGCTACGCTAAGGAGCACCAAGCCGTTTTGCGTGACAACAAGGCCGGATCGCATTTGCGCTGGCCCGTGCGATCTCCTATATCAGACGCCAACCGGACGCTGCAGGCGTCCCCGCCATCGCTCGAGGTTCCCATGACCGAAACAGCCCTCCCCAAGCCCATTCCCGTCACCGTGCTCACCGGCTATCTCGGCGCCGGCAAGACGACGCTGCTCAACCGCATCCTGACCGACAATCACGGCAAGAAATACGCCGTCATCGTCAACGAATTCGGCGAGATCGGCATCGACAACGACCTCATCGTCGAATCCGACGAGGAAATCTATGAAATGAACAACGGCTGCATCTGCTGCACCGTGCGTGGCGACCTGATCCGCGTGGTGGAAGGTCTGATGCGCCGCCCCGGCCGCTTCGACGCCATCATCGTCGAGACGACGGGCCTTGCCGATCCGGTACCGGTCGCCCAGACCTTCTTCATGGACGACGACGTGCGCCAGAAGACCGAACTCGACGCCGTCGTGGCGCTGGTCGATGCAAAACACCTGCCGCTGCGCCTGAAGGACAGCCGCGAGGCCGAGGACCAGATCGCCTTCGCCGACGTCGTGCTGATCAACAAGACCGATCTCGTCAGCCCGGAAGAGTTGGCCCGGATCGAGGCGACCGTGCGCGTGATCAACCCGTCGGCCCGCATCCACCGCACCACCCGCTCGGAAATCGATCTCGCCAAGGTTCTCAACCAGGGTGCGTTCAACCTGGAGCGGGCGCTCGAAAACGACCCGCATTTCCTCGACCACGATGCCCCGGACCATGTCTGTGGCCCCGACTGCGGCCATGACCATGGCCATCACCATCATGGTCACGACCACGATCACCACCATCATGATCATGATCATGATCACGACCATCACCACCACGATCATGACCATCATCACCACGACCACGGCGTCTCGCCGATCCACGACGTGACGGTGCAGTCGATCTCGCTGCGCGGCGGCGAGATGAACCCGGACCGCTTCTTCCCGTGGATCCAGAAGATCACCCAGACCGACGGCCCGAACATCCTGCGTCTCAAGGGCATCATCGCCTTTGCCGGTGATGACGAGCGTTACGTCGTGCAGGGTGTGCACATGATCGTCGAAGGCGATCACCAGCGCGCCTGGAAGGACGGCGAGAAACGCGAAAGCCGTCTCGTCTTCATCGGCCGCGACCTCGACCGCGAGAAGATCGAACGCACCTTCAAGGCCTGTGAGGCGCAAGCGAACTAAGGGTCGCGGGAGCGGATGCGTGGAAACCCGGACTGCAAACGGCCTCGGCCGGAACTGGGTTCCACTCTTCGAGCTTCCGGACCAAAGCCTGTGGCGAGGAGATGTCATTCGTCTTCCCCATCACCCCTCCATCGGTCCCCATGCGGGCCCGGTGGATCTCCTCCTTTTTGAACTGTGGGGATATGATAGGATTTTGGGGCTGATGATGACCAAGGGCTACAAGGCTGGAATGCCCTGGATCTACTTGCCGCCAGAGAGCCAGGGCACCAATCGCCTTTCTCTCGAAACCACTTGGTTGCGTGAAAACTGGGACCGGTGGTTTTGCTACAGGGATTTTCCCGATGAACTGGACGCTCCTGTTCCTTTGCCAAAAGATGGCGTATTGGTCCGTCGCAACTCCTCACCCGCACCAAGACTGAAAGTGCCGTAATGCCGACTGTCGCTCCTCTTGATCTCGACGGCCACGTCGTCGCGGCCGCCTTCCTCGGCGATGTGCCGTTCTTCGCCACCGCCTCCGGCGCCGTCCATCGCCTCGACCACGGCCAGAAGGTCACGGAAGCGCATGACGGGCTGCTCGCCTGCATCAGGGACGAGGCGAACGACACGCTGATCACGGGCGGCGAGGACGGCAAGGTGCAGCGCATCGCCGCCGACGGCACCGTGGCGCTTCTCGCCGAAGTGCCGCGCAAGTGGATCTCGATCGTCGCCGCCGGTCCGCAAGGCACCGTCGGCTTCGCGGAAGGTCGCACGGCGCGCGTGCGTCTTGGCGACGGCACGATCAAGGAATTTACGGAAAGCCGTTCGATCGAGGGCATTGCCTTCGCGCCGAAGGGCCTGCGCATTGGCGTGGCGCGCTACAACGGCGCCTCGCTGCACTGGGTAGCGATGGCCGGCCAGCCCGTCGATCTGGAATGGAAGGGCGCTCACACCGGCATCACCTTCTCCCCCGACGGCCGCTTCGTCGTGACCAGCATGCAGGAAAACGCCCTGCACGGCTGGAAGCTCGACACGAAGCCTGGCGCAGACACCCGCCATATGCGCATGACAGGCTACCCGGCCAAGGTGAAGTCGCTCTCCTGGTCGGTGAAGGGCAAGTGGCTCGCCTCGTCGGGCGCACCGGCGGCCATCGTCTGGCCGTTCTCCGCGAAAGATGGCCCGATGGGCAAGCCACCGCTGGAGCTTGGCACCCGCGCCGACGTCATGGTCACGTCCGTTACCTGCCATCCCGCCGAAGAGGTCGTCGCCATCGGCTATTCCGACGGCATGGTGCTCGCCGCCCGCTTCGCCGACAGCCGCGAGGTGCTGCTGCGCCGCCCCGGAAAGGGCGCCATCACCTCGATGGCCTGGAGCAAAAACGGAAAACTTCTGGCTTTCGCCAGCGAAGCCGGCGATTGTGGGGTCATCGATCTTGCGGGATAGGAGCGGCATCGTGGCGCGTCAGGTGATCGATTTTGCCTCGCCCATCGCCAGCGACACGGAAGGGCGGGTCTGGACCGACATCCGGGCCGCGGCACAACTGCGCGCCGACGAGCAACCGCGCCTTGCCGCGTTGCTGCACCCCATCCTTGCGGCCAAAACAGGCCGCCAGATGCTGATCGGTACACTCGCCGCGCGGCTCGCCCACACAGCCGGCGACCGGGCACTTGCGGCGAAAGTCCTTGCCTCCACCGAAGACGGCGCACTTCTGGAGGAGACCGAGGCCGATCTCCTGGCGATCGTGACGCGCGACCCGGCCAATCCCGATCCGCTCACCGTCCTCCTTCACCTCAAGGGTTTCCAGGCCCTGCAGGTCCACCGCTTCGCCCATCGCCTCTGGCAGGCAGGCCGCATGGAAGGTGCACGCTGGCTATCCTCGCAGGCCTCCCTCGCCTTCGGTCTGGATATCCATCCCGCCGCACGCATGGGCCGCGGCATCATGCTCGACCATGGTTCCGGCATCGTCATCGGCGAGACGGTCGTCGTGGAAGATGACGTCTCGATGCTGCAGCAGGTCACGCTCGGCGGTACCGGCCGCGACAAGGGCGACCGCCACCCGAAGGTGCGCCGCGGCGTGCTGATCGGGGCTGGCGCCAAGATCCTCGGCAATATCGAGATCGGCGCTTATAGCAAGATCGCCGCCGGAAGCGTGGTGCTGGAGCCAGTCCCTGCACATACGACGGTCGCCGGCGTGCCCGCCAGGATCGTCCGCGTCCACTCTGAAGACGAGATGCCGGCCGCGACGATGGACCACCGGATCGACTGAATTCCTTACGCTTCCTTGAAAACGGGAAGGCCCGAGAGAGCGTTGCTCTCCCGGGCCCCACAGACCGCACGGGCGGGGGTGAATGCGGTCAGTGCTTGCGCTTCTTGCAACCGCAGTCGCTGCCGCCGAGAATGCCCAGCGTGTTGCCGTTGAGGACACCCGACAGGGTACCGTTGAGCACGCCGTTCAGCACGTTGTTGCCGTCATTGTCACTGAGGATGTCGCCGACGCCGACGCTCGGGGCGATCACAACGCCGCCCGTCTTGTTGTTGTTCAGGATGCCGATACCACCGAGCAGGCCGCCAGCCGATGCCTGGCCAGCGCCGGCGATTGCGAGGACGGATGCGATTGCGATGATGCGGGTCATGTTCATGCTCTCTCTCCTTCGGTTGTGTACCTCGCTGGTACGCAATCGAAGGTAATATAAGCACTGAATTACTCAACCGGATTCCCCAGTCATAGCAAATAGTTAACCATAACATAGACAAGTTTAACGAGTCCCGCCCTTCCTCAAGCCAAAATAGAAAAACACGCATATCCCGGTCGAACATCAACCATCGGGGGAATTTTTAACCATACAACTCTAGGATTCTGTTCCAGAAACAGACAGGAACAGACCCGATGCGCTTCCTTGGTGGTTTCCTCTGCGCGGCTGTGATGCTGACCGGATACAACCCGGCAAGAGCCGATTCAACCGTCGACTACAGGACGGGCATGGGCTGGTCGTCGAACATTTTTCAGGACCCAACCAACCTTTCCGCCGCCTTCAGCGAAGCAAAACTCGCCCTTCGCGGTACCCTTGCTCTTGAAGACTCCCAGGTTGCCTATGCGGTGAGCGCGAGTGCCCGGCGCGTGCCGAAATACCGTTTCGCCGACCAGCGCACGATCGGGCTCGAAGTTGGCTTCACCTACGATGTCAGCAAGGCGGTGAAGGTCACGCTGAAGGGCGGCATCGAGCGCCGGCGCAACGGCGATATCTTCCTCGCTCTTCCCGGCGCACTCATCGGCTATCGCAAGGACGATGTCTTCGCAACGGGGAGCGCCGGCCTGACGGTCGATCATTGGGGCGGACGCAACCACCTGACGACAACCCTCTCGAACCTCGACCGCGGCAAGGCGCATTTCACCCTTCCCGGCCTGAAGCCGACCCAGCTCGAAGCCGGGTACAGTCTGCTGGACATCACCGGTGGTCATATCCGGCCACTGCTCGGCGGTGAGGTGGGTGCGACACTGCAATACAGAGCAAGCCATATCGCACGTTCCGAGCGCAGGATGTTCGAACGCTTTCCGGCGGAAACCCTGCGTGGCTCGCTCGCCTATGGCCGGGCCTACGCCAACGGTATCACCCTGATGGCCGAGGCCGGCGTCGTCGGCATCACCAGCCCCTATCTCGGCACGACCGCCGAGCGCACCCGCCCCTTTTTCAAAGGCGAGGTGACCTGGCAATTGCCCCACAAGGCCGTGCTGAAGGCCAAGCTGGCACGCGACCTCCAGCTCGCCGACATCGACGATCCGCTCGCCGAGGACGTGCGCACGATCGGGCTCTCGCTTGAAAAGGAACTGACGGAAAAGCTGAAGCTCACACTCGCCTACGAGCAGGCCTATAGCGACTGGCTTTACTACGACTATCGTACACGCACGAAATCGGCCGCCGTCACGCTGGCCTACACGCTGCCCAAGGGAGCGACGGTGGCACTGGAATACAGCCACCTCGTGCGCCGCGAAAACGACAAGGCCGCCGATTTCACGGTCGACGGCCTTGCCGTACGGTTTGCCGGCTCGTTCTAGAACCGTCGCAGCGGTAGCATGGAGCGCTTTTGCGGAACGCCAGAAGGCCTCACCATTCGAGCTCGAGATGCGGCCGGCCGTTCGAGGTCTTTTCCGTGGTTCTGCCGGTTTCATCCACGGTGCAATGCACGCGCTGGCGGAAGGCGGAAAAACTATCGAAGGTCACCACATCCACCGGCTCATCGAAATGCAGCACCATGCGGTAGCGGCCGGGCTGGCCGGTCAGCGCCTGCACCCCGAGCACCTGTGCGTCGAAGGGTTGGCCGAGATAATGGCCGCGCACGCGAGCGCCCAGCATCCATGGATTGAACGGTGGCCGGTTGCCGACGACCGCATGCAGCGTGTTCCAGTCGCGAAAACCGTATTGGGCGGCGATGAGTTCGAGGGCGCGGGAATGGGAAATCGCCTGGTCGTCCTCGGAAAAGCGGGCGCGCAGCCGCTTTGCCTGATCTTTCAGGGCGTCAAGCGATGGAAGGGGCGTCGGTGATGGACGCATGTCAGATCTCCAGTCGGTGCATGCGTCGTTTCGGAGGGAGCCCGCATTGCCACCGGTTCGCATGCCTGATGCTGGAAGACCGATTTTTCTGAAAGAGAGACTTCACCAAAGCTTGCGCTCGCGGGCGGCAGGGGCTCTCACCCTAGCCCCGCACATAAGGCCTCGCCGGCCTCCTGTCAAATCAGGCCCGTATGGACCCTTGCAGGATTTCCGTTGGCGTGGGAGCAATCTCACCGGGAGGAACCGACCATGACGCTCATCACCCTGCTTGCCTTCGCCGCCGTTGCCTTCATCGGGATCGCCACGCCCGGCCCGACGGTGCTGTTGGCCCTCACCAACGGTTCGCGCTACGGCCTCCGGCGCGCCCTGCCCGGCATGGTCGGCGCCGTGCTGTCGGATTTCGTTCTGATCGGCGCGGTGGCGCTCGGTCTCGGCGCGCTGCTCGCCGCCTCCGAATTCTGGTTCTCCGTCGTCAAATGGCTGGGCGCCGCCTATCTCGCCTTCCTCGGCATCCAGATGCTGCGCTCCACCGGCTCGCTCAGCCGGGCGCTCGATGCAGCGCCGGCAAATCTCGGCTCCTCAAGGGCGATCTTCGCCAAAAGCTTCCTCGTCGCCGTCACCAATCCGAAGGGCTATCTCTTCTTCTCGGCTTTCCTGCCGCAGTTCATCGATCCCGCGGCTGCGCAGGCGCAGCAATATGTGCTGCTCGCGCTCACCTTCGCGGCAATCGATTTTCTTGTCATGTTCGGCTATGCGGCACTCGGCTCGCAGGCCGTGCGTCTTTTGAAGACATCCGGCGCCATATGGCTCGACCGCATCTGCGGCGGCGTGCTCTTGGCGCTCGCCGGATCCCTCGCCTTCTACCGTCGCGCGACGAGCTGATGCGCCTGCTCCGCCCGGCTGGGACGGAGCAGGTCGATCATTCTAGAACCGATAGGTGACACCCGCACCCACCAGCCAGGGATTGAGCTTCGCCTTGCCGGTGAGCGGCGCCCCGTCGAGATCAACTTTCCATTTGGGCTCGAGGAAGATCTTCTTCACGTCGAAGTTCACGCCCCAATGCTCGTCCAGCATATAGTCGAAACCGACCTGCAGGGCCGCGCCGAGCTTGTTCTCGATGTCGAGATTGGAGAACTTGCCCGAGCCGGACTGCTCGTAGAACAGGCTGTAGTTCACCCCGGCACCGACATAGGGCTTGAACGCACCGAAATCGGTGAAGTGGTACTGCAGGGTCACCGTCGGCGGGAGCAGCCAGGCCTTGCCCACCTTGCCAAGCCCCTTGATCCCACCATCCGCATGCACATTCGCATAGGTCGTGCCGAGAATGAGTTCGGCCGCGATGTTGTCGGTGAAGAAGTAGGAGATGTCGAGTTCCGGGATGACCGTGTCCGAATAGGAAAGGTCGGACCCCGGGATACCGTTCACGAAGCCGGAATCGTTCGTGATGACGCCAAGGCCGCGCACACGGATCTGCCAGGGGCTCTGCGCTGCGAAATCAACCGTCGCCTCCGGCGGCGCCATGCGCTCCTCAAGGTCAGCTGCGGCAGCCTGTCCGGCCAGCAGCGCCAGGCCGGCGGCAAGGGCGGCACGCCCCATCCAATTTCCCTTCATGTCGTCTCTCCATCAAACGCGACTCGTCTTTGCGAGGGCGACTATGAAGCGAGGCGGCACGATGCTCCTTTGAGATGGATCAAACAGCGGCACATGAAAGGAGGGATTGGCGAGAAATTCGCGCCAATCTTGACAATTGCCCAATTAAAACAATGGGAGATATCAAACCGACGAGGGCCGGCCGGTCGCCGGCCCGAATGTCAGGCCGCCTTGCGCGGCTCCGCCACCATCCGCCGACGTCCGCCTGCGACGAGCACGCCGGCAGCACCGTCCAGCCAGCCGTCCTTCAGCTCCAGCGCGAGAAAGCGGCGACGCTCGAACGGACCAGGCATGACGAGATGCTGTGCCTTATCGGCAAAGAAACCGAAGCGCTCGTAATATTCCGGATCGCCCACCAGCAGCACGGCCCCGTGACCACGGCCCTGCGCCTCGGTGATCGCAGCCCGCATCAGCGCACCGCCGATGCCCTTGCCTTCGTGCTCGCAATCGACGGCAAGTGGACCGAGCAGCAGCGCCGGCACGGCATTGCCTTCGGAATCGACCCCGGCCTCGACATTCCACAGACGCACGGTGCCGATGACGTGGCCGTCCAGATCCCGCGCGACAAGCGCGAGACCTTCAGCCGGCATGCGGCCGCGGCGGATCTTTTCCGACGACTTGCGGAACCGGGCTTCGCCCATGACGCGATCGAGCAGGCGCTCGCGCGCAACGACGTCGCCGGCATTCTCCTGGTCGATGGTGAAGGCGGCATGCGCGAAGAACGCGCGGACAGAATCAAGAACAGTGGCCATCTCTGGGCCTCCCGCACTCAAAACCGATTCAAACGGTATCCAGAACAAATTGTGAGGGTGGCGCTCCCGCAGGGACGGGAGCGCCGGGTGGTCAGATCACGTAGGCCTTGAGCGGCTCGAAGCCGTTGAAGGCGACGGCCGAGTAGGTCGTCGTGTAGGCGCCGGTGCCTTCAATCAGAACCTCGTCGCCGATCGAAAGCGAGACCGGCAGCGGATACATGTTCTTCTCGTACATCACGTCGGCCGAATCGCAGGTCGGGCCGGCGAGAACGCAGGGCTCCATCTCGTCCTGATCGCGCGCGGTGCGGATCGGGTAGCGGATCGCCTCGTCCATGGTTTCGGCGAGACCGCCGAACTTGCCGATGTCGAGGAAGACCCAGCGGTGATTGTCGTTGTCGGACTTCTTCGAGACGAGAACGACTTCCGCCTTGATGACACCCGCATTGCCGACCATGCCGCGGCCCGGCTCGATGATGGTTTCCGGGATCTGGTTGCCGAAGTGCTTCTTCAGCGCGCCGAAGATCGCCTTGCCATAAGCTTCGGCAGACGGGACGTCACGCAGGTACTTCGTCGGGAAGCCACCGCCCATGTTGACCATCTTGAGCTCGATGCCCTGCTTGGCAAGCTGCACGAAGACGCGCTTGGCATCGGCAAGCGCCGAATCCCAGGCATCGACCTTCGTCATCTGCGAGCCGACATGGAACGATACGCCATAGGAGACGAGACCGTTCTGGTGGGCATAGACGAGCACGTCGACGGCCATCTGCGGTACGCAGCCGAACTTGCGCGACAGCGGCCATTCGGCGCCTTCGCCATCCGTCAGGACACGGCAGAACACGCGTGCACCGGGAGCGGCACGGGAAATCTTCTCGACTTCCTCATGGCTGTCGACGGCAAAGAGCGAAACGCCGAGCGCATGCGCCTTGGCGACGTCGCGTTCCTTCTTGATCGTGTTGCCGAAGGAGATGCGGCTCGGGGTGGCACCGGCGTCGAGCGCCATTTCGATTTCGGCGACGGACGCGCAATCGAAGTTGGAGCCCATGGAGGCGAGCAGGCGCAGGACTTCCGGGGCCGGGTTGGCCTTGACAGCGTAGTAGATGGAGCTGTCGGGCAGCGCGTGGCGGAACGCCTTGAAATTGTCACGCACGACATCGAGGTCGACCACGAGGCACGGGCCGTCGGGACGTCGGGTGTTCAGGAAGTCGATAATACGTGCAGAGGTCATTTCGGTATTCCCCATATCCAGGTTGCTCCGGGAAAACCCCAGAGGACAAAGGGCAGATGCGAGCACGCTCTGGAACCAGCCGGTGGAGACCCCGGAACCAAGCATGCGCATCATGCGCGAACGGTGAACCAAAGCCCGCCTAGGCTTTGATTCGGCTTTGTCTGCCATGGATTGGCGGGAGAACCCGACCGCACGTCCGGCAATGAAGGTGTGCCTCTTCAGTAACCCCGGCTGTTGGAAAGCCGGCAGACACCAGAAAGGCCCGCACCGTCGTTGCTTCAAGATGTCCTCGCTCTTCCGGTTGGCCGGAGAAACGACTGGAGGGGTTAGTTCCAGGTACCTTACCGAGTTCCTCACCAAATCGAGGGTCGGCGGACACCCACAGGCACGTGCGACTTTGGGCAAGGCGGGAGATAAGAAGAATCGCTGTCGTAATCAAGAGGTTTTTTGCGGAACGCTATTGAAAATATTCTGACAGCCACGACATTCGCCGAACTGGTTTTCACAGAATGGTGATTACGCCCCGGCCACCGTTTCGGCCGCAGCCGCATGGGGACACATGGATACTCTGACCCGAATCCGGGCCTTCATAGACGTCGTGGACGCCGAGGGCTTTTCCGCCGCCTCCCGCAAGACCGGTCGGTCCAAGGCGCTGCTGTCGAAATATGTGCGCGAACTGGAGGACGAATTGGGCACGCTGCTCCTCAATCGCACCACGCGCCAGTTCTCCATGACCGAGGCCGGTCACACCTACTACCGCACCGCCTCCGATATCCTGAAGGAGATCGACAATCTTGCCGATCTCGTGCGCGAGAAGAACACCGACCTGCGCGGCAAGCTGAAGGTTTCGGCGCCACGCACCTTCGTCGACGCCGACATCGGCCAGTCAATCATCGATTTCGGCAAGGAGCACCCGGAACTCTCGCTGGAAATCGTCTCGGACGACCGCTTCGTCGATCTCGTTGAAGAAGGTTTCGACGTGGCCGTCCGCATTACGCGCCTGGAAGACTCGGCCCTCATCGCGCGCAAACTCGGCGATTTCTACCTGAAGATCTGCGTCAGCGCGGAGTTCCTGGAGCGGGTCGGCCCGATCAACCACCCAAGCGACCTTGCCCGCCTGCCCTGCATCATCGACACCAACGGCAAGTCGCACAGCAACTGGCGCTTCATCGACGAGAAAGGCGCGGGCTTTTCCGTGCCTGTCGGCGGCCATATCGAGGTGAACAGCCCGACGGCAGCCGTGCGCGCGGCGGCGAGTGGCCTCGGCGTCGCACAGGTGCCGGCCTTCATCGCCCGCCATTGCCTCGACAGCGGCGAGATCGTTTCGATCCTGGAGGATTACCTACCGACAGACCGCGGCATCTACGCGATCTATCCGCACCGCCGCTACCTGCCCGCGAAGGTGCGCACCTTCGTCGACTTCCTGCACGGCTGGTTCCGCCGCAATCCCGGCATCGAAGCATAAGGTGCCGCGGCGAGGTCCCAATTCCGACCCATTTGCGTTACATTCAGCCGGTCGATTCTGAACGCTGCCGCGAGAGGATATACCCCATGCGATTCCTCCCCCTCCTCGTTGCCGGAGCGGCCTTCCTTGCCCCGGCTGCGGCCTTTGCCCATCCGCATATCTTCGCGGAAGCGCGGCTTGAAGTGGTGGCCGGCGAAGACGGCACGGTCAGCGAATTGCGCAATGTCTGGCGTTTTGACGAAATGTTCTCGGCCAGCGTCGTGATGGATTTCGACAAGAACAGCAATGCCGCGCTCGATCCGGACGAACTGGCGGAAGTCGGCCAGACCGTTCTCGAGTCGCTGGAAGAGTTCAGCTACTACACGACGATCACCGAGGATGGGAAATCCATCAAGATCGCCAAGCCCGACGCGATCAACGTCGACTACAAGGACGGGCAGCTCCTGATGTTCTTCACCGTCAAGCCAGGCGAAGCCATGCCCCTCAAGGGCAAGCTCACCTTCGGCGTCTATGACCCCACCATGTACGCTGCCATGGACTTCGCCTCGGACGACGACCTCATCGCCGTCGGCGACAAGTTCACTGCCTGCAAGCGGGCGGTCGTGCGGCCGGATGCGGACGAGGTGCTCGCCCAGAACCAGGACAGCCTGACGGAAGCCTTCTTCAACGATCCCGCGGGCACCGACATGTCGAAACTCTTCGCCACCCGTCTGGAGCTGACATGCTGACCCGCGGCCGGGCTCTTGCCCTTCTCACGCTGACAGTCGCGATCGCGACCGCTGCCGGTCTTGCCCACGCACAGTCGCCGCTCGGCATCGGCTCGGCGGAGCCGGGTTTCAACACGACCGGCACCTTCGGCAGCCTGTTCGGCTGGATCAACGCCCAGCAGCAGGGCTTCTACCGCGCCATGACCGGCGCGTTGAAGGAGATGCGCGGAAATCCCTGGGCAGCGTCCACGCTGGTCGGCCTCTCCTTCGCCTATGGCGTCTTCCATGCCGCCGGCCCTGGCCACGGCAAGGCCGTCATCTCCTCCTACATGCTGGCAAACGAGGTGGAGCTGAAGCGCGGCGTTGCTCTCTCCTTCCTCTCCTCGATCCTGCAGGGCATCGTCGCGATCCTGCTCGTCGGCGCGGCCTATCTCTTCCTGCGCGGCACCACGGTCTCAATGACCGATGCCACCCGCGCACTCGAAATCGGCAGCTACGCCCTCATCGCCCTTTTCGGCGCCTGGCTGCTCTTCCGCAAGCTGCGACCGGCGGAACGACGGGCCTCGGCGCTTGGCGCGCAGGCGGTCGAGGTACACGATCACGACCACGCGCATCATCACCACCATGCCGGGGAAATCTGCTCGACCTGCGGCCATGCCCATGCACCGGATCCCTCGCTCCTGAAGGGTGAGCGCTTTGCGCTGCGCGAGGCCTGGTCCGCCATCGTCGCCGTCGGCCTCAGGCCCTGCTCGGGTGCGCTGATCGTGCTCAGCTTCGCGCTTCTGAACGGCCTCTATCTCGGCGGCCTGCTCGCCGTCTTCGCCATGTCGATCGGCACGGCGATCACCGTCTCCACCCTCGCCACGCTCGCCGTCACGGCCAAAGGCGCGGCCGTTCGTTTCGCCGGCAACGGTTCGGCCGCCGCCCGCGTGGGTAGCGCCATCGAGATCGGTGGCGCAGCGCTGGTCATGGTCCTTGGATTACTCCTGCTCGGCGCTGCACTGCAGGGCTGATAACAGCGCCCTCGATCATTTGCAGGAAAGTGCGAAGCGTTTTCCGTTCGGAAATGCGTTAAAACAAAGAGATCGAGTGTTTTCGCGATTCAGAGAAAAACGGAAACGCTCTAGTCGCCGCGGCTGCGCTGATAGCGCGCCCGGAGCCAGAAGAGCAGGAAAAAGCCGAGCACGAGCAGCGCGCCGAAGACGCCCGCCAGCCATGGCGAGACATCGCCAAGCGCGATCATCACCCGCGGCAGGAAATAGAACACCGCGCCCGTGCCGAGCAGAATGAAGAGCGCTGCCAGCGCCGGCGACTTGCCCTTGCGTTCCGGTGCTTCGGTCATGCTGCAATCTCCGCGCGGATGTCTTCCAGGCGACGTTTCTGCTGGCCGTCGGCACCGAAATTGTCAGGCGAGAGCCAGGCGTCGAAAGCCTTGGCAAGAAGTGGCCACTCCCCGTCGATGATCGAGAACCATGCGGTATCGCGGTTCTCGCCCTTGGACAGCATATGCTGGCGGAAGACGCCCTCGAAGGTGAAGCCGAGGCGGGCGGCGGTGCGCTTGCTGGCCTCGTTGCCGTTGTGGCATTTCCATTCGTAGCGGCGATAACCGAGATCCTCGAAAGCGTGCTTGGCAAGCAGGTATTGCGCCTCGGTCGAGAGCGGCGAGCGGGACATGCCGCCACCATGGGCGATGCCGCCAATCTCAACGACGCCGTTTGCCGGGTCGGGCCGCATGTAATGCGCCATCCCGACAACCTTGCCGGCCGCCTTGTCGATGATCACCTCGCGCACCCAGCCGGACGTGATGACCGCTTCCGACCAGGAATCAAAATCCTCGATGCTGGCGAAATCGGCCTGCGTGAAATAGCGCAGCAGCGGGTTGATCTGCATGCCACCGAAGGCCTCCCAGAGGGCCTTTAGGTGTTTTTCCCGCTGGTAGGGCTCAAGACGCACGGTACGGCCTTCGAGGGTGACGGGCGCCGGCGGCGGGCAGCCTTTCCAATCCTTGAGGTCGCGCATGAAAATCCTCCTTCGGTCCTTGCCGAAGGGATAGAGCAGCGCGCGGGCGCGCGCAATGTTGAAAGCGGGGAGCGGCGTTCCGCCGCTCCCCCAAATCCTCAGACGGTGGCGGCGGAAACCGTCGCCTCGATATGGTCGACCAGCGCATCGGCAAGGCCGAGGCGGCCGGCGAGCAAGTCGAGATAGCCGCGTTCGGCGCGCGACTTCGGCTCGATGGCGAGGCGCGAGGCTGTGTAGAGTTCGACGCGCTGCTCTTCGGTCGTCGCAGCAGCGATGATCGCGTCGAGATCGACCGGGTTGGCCAGCTCCTCTTCGAGGAACTGCGTGGCATCCGCACCGAGGCCGGAAACCTTCAGCTTGTCCATGATGCGGGCGCGCTCGGCCTCGTCGATATGGCCGTCGGCACGCGAGGCGGCGATCATGGCGCGCACGAGGATGAGGGCGAAATCCGTGCTGACGGCTTCAGGATGGAAGCCGGAATCGGTCGGCGGCGGCAAGAGCTCTGGCGTTCCGCCCTGCGTCGTCTCGACCGGGTTCTGGCCGGCCTTGTAGTTCTTGTAGGCCTGGTAGCCGAGGCCGGCGATGGCGGCAAGGCTACCGATCTTCAGCGCGGAGCCGGCCACCTGGCGTCCGGTGCCCGTACCGAGAAGAACGCCGGCGATGGCGATCGAGGCAAGTGGATTGTCCTTGGCGAGCTGCGTCACCTGGCCCGCGCGGTCGCGCACGGATCCGCCGGCACCAGGCACCTGCGAACCGAGGAACTGGTCAAGCAACTTCTTGGCGTCAAACATGGGCGGTCTCCGTTTCACTTGTTCTCTTGCATCGCAAGGGCCGACAGCAAGGCAAGATAGGAATGCACGCCCTGAATTACAAATGCATAACGGGCGACCAAGGGCCGCCCGTCTGCAAAACCGCTGAACCTGCCTCAGCCCTTAAGTGCCGACGCTTCCGCGGCGAGCTTGGTGATGCCCGCCCAGTCACCCTTGGCGACGAGGTCCTTCGGTGCCACCCAGGAGCCGCCGACGCAGACGACATTCGGCAGCGAGAGGTAGTCGCGGGCATTCGCGAGCGAAATGCCGCCCGTCGGGCAAAACAGCGTGCCCGCGAGCGGCGAAGACAGCGATTTCAGGTAAGCGGCTCCGCCCGCCTGCTCGGCCGGGAAGAACTTCAGAACCTGATAGCCCTCTTCGCGAAGACCCATGACCTCGCTGGCCGTAGCGGCACCCGGCAGCAGGGGGATGTCGCTGTCGGCAGCCGCGTCGATCAGCTCCTGCGTCGTGCCGGGGCTGACGATGAACTGCGAGCCGGCCTCGACCGCCGCCTCGAACTGCGCAGCATTGAGGATCGTGCCGGCACCGGCAACGGCACCTTCGACCTCGTTGGCAACCGCGCGGATCGCCTCCAGCGCGGCGGGCGTGCGCAGCGTGATTTCGATGGCCTTGAGGCCGCCCGCCACCAGCGCGCGCGCCAGCGGAACGGCAGTCGAGAGGTCCTCGATGACCAGCACCGGCACCACCGGCTGCAGCCTCAGGACGGAAAGGAGCTTGGCGTTCTTCTCGCTCATGGCACGACCTTTTAAAACGATTGAATTTTGACCCGAATAGCGCGTCTGCGACGTCGTGTCGAGCCTAAAGCATGAAGGCTTCTCTTGTCATGACAGACTTATCGTGTAGTGTTCCCCTCGCCCAAGCCCATCTCCAACTGCGAAAGCGAGCCTATGGCGAAAGAGATCGAGCGGAAGTTCCTGGTATCGGGGCAGCGGTGGCGTACCTTCGCAGACGAAGGCATCGCCATACGGCAGGCCTATATTGTCGCCCAGGACGACCGGTCTCTACGGGTCCGCATCTACGGCAACGGGCAGTCACGCATTACCCTCAAGGTCGGACACACCGCACTCGTACGCGATGAATACGAGTTCGAAATCGACCGCGACGAGGCTGAGGACATGCTGCGCCATGCCATCGGCAACGTCATCCAGAAAGTCCGCTACAAGGTGCCGCACGAGGGCCACGTCTGGGAAGTCGATGTCTATGAGGGCGCCCATCGCGGGCTTGTCATCGCCGAGGTAGAGCTTGCCTCGATCCATGACGATCCGGAGCTGCCCAACTGGGTGGGCCGGGAAGTAACGGGCGAAAGCCAGTATTCCAACCAGTCCATGGCGCTCGGCATCAGCGACGGCGCGCGGCTGCATCAGCTCGCCTGAGCCGCTACGCCGCATTGCCTGAAAAGCGGCGAGGTTGTATGTGGCGGCCATGACCCACGAGATTTCTTCGCCCGTCCCGGCCAGCGGCTTTCTTGTCGCCGCGCTCTATCATTTCGTCGCGGTTCCGCGCTTTGCCGAACTGCGCCCCCCCCTGCAGGCGCTTTGCGAGGAAAACGGCGTGCGCGGGACGCTGCTGCTCGCCCATGAGGGCATCAACGGCACGATCGCCGGCCCGGCCGATGGCCTCCGTCGTGTGCTCGCCTTCCTGCGCAGCCAGCCGGAATTCGCCGCACTGGAACACAAGGAAAGCCACGCGGCCGAGATGCCCTTCCTGCGCATGAAGGTGCGGCTGAAGAAGGAGATCGTCACGATGGGCGTCGAGGACATCGACCCCACGCGTTCCGTCGGCACCTATGTGGCGCCCGAGGACTGGAATGCGCTGATCTCCGACCCGGAGACGATCGTCATCGACACGCGCAACGACTACGAGACCGCGATCGGCATGTTCAAGGGCGCCGTGGATCCGAACACCAAGACCTTCCGCGAGTTTCCGGACTGGGTGCGGGAGAATACCGGCCTGCACAACAAGCCGAAGATCGCCATGTACTGCACCGGCGGCATCCGCTGCGAGAAGGCGACCGCCTTCATGAAGGAACAGGGGTTCGACGAGGTCTACCATCTGAAAGGTGGCATCCTGAAATATCTCGAGGAAGTGCCCGCAGAAGAAAGTCTCTGGGAGGGTGCGTGTTTCGTCTTCGACGAGCGCGTCTCCGTATTGCATGGCCTGGAAGAGGGCGAGCACAGGCTCTGCCGCGCCTGCCGTCACCCGCTGACGGCAGAAGAGATCACTTCGCCGCTTTACGAGGCCGGCGTCTCCTGTCCGCACTGCCACGCAGCACGCAGCGAGGACGATCGCCTGCGCTTCCGTCAGCGCCAGTTGCAGATGGACCTTGCGAAGAAACGCGGCGAACGCCACCTCGGAAAATAATCAGCCGGCCGCAGCCTCGATATCGGCCGGCGGAGCGAGCAGATCGCTGATCGCCGCCTCGCTCATTGGCCTGCCGAAGAAATAGCCCTGCAGCTGGTCGCAGCCGCACAGATGGAGGAAGGCGGCCTGTTCCGCCGTCTCCACCCCCTCGGCCGTCACCGGCATGTCGAAGGATGTGGCGAGCGCCACCGTCGCCTGCAGCATTGCACCGCCCTTCGGCGACTGCTCGCCGGCAATCGTGAGCGAACGGTCGATCTTCATGCGGTCGAAGCCGAAGCGGATGAGATAGCCGATGCTGGAAAAACCGGCGCCGAAATCATCGAGCGCGATACGCACGCCACCGGCCTTCAGCCGGCCCATGACGAGTTTCGCCCGGCCTGGGTTCTGGATGAAATAGCCCTCGGTGATTTCCAGCGTCACACGGGACGGCGCAATGCCCGCCTCCGCGATGATGCTCAGCGCCCGGTCCGGGAAATAGGGATTGCGGAACTGTGCCGGCGACACGTTGATCGAGACGTCCACCTCCGGCCAATTGCGTGCCGCCTCGCAGGCCCGCTTCAGGACAAGCGGCCCGAGCGCATCGATGATGCCGGTCGATTCCGCCAAGGGGATGAAGACGTCCGGCGGCACGGGCTTCGTTCCGCCGCGCGACCAGCGGGCAAGTGCCTCGACGCCGCAGATGGTCCGGCTCCGCGCGGCGACGATCGGCTGGAACACGACGTCGATCTCACCGCGCGCAACGGCGGACCGCAAGGCCTCCTCCATCTCCCGCCGCTCGTCACGGTCGTCGTCCATCAGCGTTTCATAGTGCATGGCGCGGCCGCGGCCGGCATGCTTGGCGCGGTACATGGCGACATCCGCTCGCCGCAGAAGCTCCTCGCCGCCGACGCCGCCCCGGCGCGAGACAGCAAGGCCGATGCTGGCACCGACCACGGCAACGCGCTCGCCGATTGCGAGAGGTTCGGAGAAGAAATCCAGAATGGACCGGGTGAGACGCTCAGCCTCCGGCCCGTCGGGCCCGTCGATGAAAGCGATGGCGAATTCATCGCCGCCGATGCGGGCCAGCATGGCCTTGGCCGGAACGAGACGCGAGAGCCCGGCCGAAACACCGCGGATCAGCCGGTCGCCGACTGCATGGCCATAGAAATCGTTGACATCCTTGAAACCGTCGAGGTCGAGATAGAGCATCACGACGTCGCCCTCCTCCTCCGTCGCACGGCCATTCAGCTCGTCAAGGCCGAGATAGAGGCCGGTGCGGTTCCGGAGGCCGCTCAGCCTGTCGGTGAGAGCCTGGGTCCGGGCCGTGTTCTCATCCGCCTTGAGACGGATCGTAAAGGCCGCGCCGGTCAAAACGAGAAGCACGAAAAAGAAGACGACACCGGCCAGCGCCAGCAGCACAAGGGGACGCACTTGCGCATAGCTCTGGTCACCCGGCGCATCCGGTGTCCAGGAAAGAAAACCGATGGCCCTGCCGCCCGGATCGTTCAGCGGAACGGCGAGGCCTGCCGGCGGGGCGGTGTCAGTCAGCATCAGGCCCGAGATCAGGAAGTTGTCGGCGATGCGGGCAATGCGGGCCGGTGTCAGGTGCCGGATGATGAAGAGCGTGCGCAGGGCCTCCGAGGGTGCCTTGACCGCATCGGACATCGGCCGGATCGCGGAAATGGCTCCGACCGCCGGCCCGTCCGGCGTTTGCAGGAAGGCCCCCAATTCTTCGCCCGGATCGAGCCCGGCCTCAAGGATCTTGTGGTGCATGTCCGTGAAGGTCGGGCCGCCATAGGCGCGTGCATCGGCCTCGACAGGCGCACCATTGCGATAGGCAAGCATCGTCTTGCCCGCTTCATCGATCAGAAAGACCGTGTCGAAGAGCGGCCCGCCTTCCGTGGCAACCCCCATATTGGCAACCAGCCACGGCATGTCGGGCGTGCCGTAGGTGGCCTGCACCGCGTCGTCCCAGACGGCATAGTCGCGTACGGTGGTGACCATGGAACTGCGCATGGAGGAGAGCGCGCCAAACACCGTCTGGCGCGTGCGCTCCGCATCGAGCTCGTTCGCCCGGTTCGCAAGGAAGCCGAGCGCCATCATGACGAGCACGGTCGCAAGGCTGACGACGACGGCAAAGGAGGCCAGAACGCCCAGTACGACTGCAAGCCGTCGGGCGCCGATCATGCCAGAAAGGTGGCGCGCTAGCCGCAGCATCGTCTTCTCCAACCAGGCGGAAATGATGCGGCAGAACCGTTATGAATCCTTTACGGCCGGCACGACAATACAAGGGAGTGCGGGCCGCTAGGCGGCCCGATGATTGCCCTTGGGAAAGGCCCCGGCAAGTTCGGCATACCACTTGCCGCTTTTCTTGACCGTACGGACCTGCGTGCCATAGTCGACATGCACGATGCCGAAGCGCATCCGGTACCCTTCGGCCCATTCGAAATTGTCCATGAGGCTCCAGGCAAAATAGCCGCGCATCGGATAGCCTTCACGGATGAGATCTGCCGTAGCGCCGAGATGTTCAGCGATGTAGTCGAGGCGCGGCTGGTCGTCGACCGCACCGTTTTCGACCTCCATATTGTAGCAGGCGCCGTTTTCCGTGATGTAACAGGCGGGCAGCGCATAATCCGCATTGAGCTTGCGGATGAGATCCCCGAGCGCCGGCGCAAACACCTCCCAGCCTATATCCGTCCTGATGTCGGTAACCGGCGGTGCCGGCACGGTCGCGGGGAACTCCGCCCCCTCCGACACATCGTGCGCAACCCGCATCGGCGTATAATAATTGAGTCCCCACCAGTCGAGCGGCTGGCTGATCGTCTCCATGTCGCCCGGCTCGATCGCCGGCATGCGATCGCCGAGCGCCGAGAGGAAGCTTTCGGGATATTCACCCTTGAAGACCGGCCCGAAGAAGACGCCGTTGTGAAAATCGAAAGCGCGCGTGGCCGCCGCCAGGTCGGCTTCCCCGGCGCTACCGGCATAGATGGAATGCGCATTGAGAACGAGACCGGTGGCAAGCTGCGGGCGCTCCGCGCGGATCGCCGCAACACCGAGGCCATGCGCCAGGTTGGTAAAGTGCAGGGTGTGCAGCGCGGCGTCCATGTTGCGCTCACCCGGTGCGTGAATGCCGTAGAGATGGCTTAGCCAGACGGAACACCAGGGCTCATTGAAGGTCGCGACCGCATCCAGCCGGTCGCCCAGCCGGGCGATCACGGTCTTCGCATAACGCTGGTAGGCATAGGCCGTCTGCCGCGCCGTCCAGCCGCCATCGCCGGCCAGCATCAACGGCAGGTCCCAGTGATAAAGCGTCGCAAAGGCCTTGATGCCACGTGCCTTCAGGCCATCCACGAGGCGATCGTAGAAATCCAGCCCCTTCTCGTTCACCGGCCCCGTGCCTTCGGGGATGACGCGCGGCCAGGCGATGGAGAACCGGTAGGCCGACACGCCGAGCGACTGGATGAGATCGAGGTCCTCTTCCAGCCGGTTGTAGTGATCGCAGGCCACATCGCCATTGTGCCGGCCATAGACACGGCCCGGCATGTTGGCAAACGCATCCCAGATAGAGGGCTTGCGACCATCCAGCTTCGTAGCGCCCTCGATCTGGAAAGCCGCCGTCGCCACGCCGAACACGAAATCGCCGGGAAAGCGGTCGGCAAGGATCTTGGGATCGTTCATTGTCGTCTTTCATGCGCGGCAAACGCTTGTCATTGAAACTGCAACGTTGCAGTAAGAGTCCTGGCCGCAAAAATCAATACCTTTCGCATTCAGCCGAATTTTGTAACTTGCAGCAAAGGGTCGCAAGACTCGTCAAACAGGGATTGCTTAAACAAAGGTTAGGAACTTGTCCCTTAAACTACCAATAGCTGGGACGGAGACACTGGCGTGGTACGACGAATTGCGAAGCATCTCGTGCGGAAGGGCATGTTCGTAGAATCGCTGGAATGCCCGAACGCCGAATTTTCAGGGCGTCGCTTCCTTGTCCAGTCCGACGAAACCGTACGGGCGATCCTGGCGACTTCCGCCGCCTATGCCCTGATCAATCCACAAAAAAGCACGGTGGACATAGACCTCGCCACCGGCCCCGCCCCTGCAACGCAAGCCGCCGAAGAGCGCAAGCGCACGCTGGAGACAGTGGCAGAATCGGCCCGATCCCTGCGCACCAGCTTCGACGCAGCGAGAACCGGTCAGCTGGAAATCGACGCACTATCCCCGGTCGCCGACGAGATTTCCGAGCGTATCGACGCCGACCCCGATGTCTTCCTGAAGGTCACGCGCCTGAAGACGAAGGACGAGGGCACCTACGTGCATTCGCTGGCTGTCAGTGCGCTGATGATGCGCCTTGCCCGCCTGCTCGGCCATGACGACAGCGCCGTGCGCGAACTCGGCGTTGCAGGCTTGCTGCACGATGTCGGCAAGCTGATGATCCCGAATGCCGTCCTCAACAAGAGCGGCCGGCTGGACAGCGACGAAAAACGCCTGGTGCGCGGCCATCCCGAACTCGGATATCGCCTGCTGAAGGAGCAGGCCAACGTTTCCGATCTGGTGCTCGACATCTGCCGATACCATCACGAAACCCTGGATGGCAGCGGCTACCCGCTCGGTCTCAAGGCCGACAAGCTGAGCCAGGAAATCCGGATCGCCACCATCTGCGACGTCTTCGAGGCCCTGACGAGCACCCGTCCCTACAAGCGGCCGTGGACCACACGGGACGCCCTGAACTGGATGTTCGACCGAGGCCACCTGTTCGACAAGAAACTGGTGATCCGCCTCGGCAGCATTTTTGCCTGAAAGGTACCCGGCCGCCACCCCTGGAGACGGCGACCGGCAATCGAAAACCTCAGACCTTGACCCAGGCTCCGTTCTTCTTCGAAGACTGCACGCAGGCATCGACGAAAAGCATGCCCTTGAGGCCGTCGTCCACCGTCGGATAGGTGACGGCGGGATCGGCCGGCGCGCCCTTGCGCTTGGCGTGAATGGCCCGGGCCGCTTCGGAATAGATGTTGGCGAATCCTTCGAGATAACCTTCCGGATGGCCAGCCGGCACACGGCTGACGCGGGCGGCCGCGGCGCCGGAACCGGCACCGCCCCGGGTGATCAGGCGTTTCGGCTCGCCGAAGGGCGTGTACCAGAGGTAGTTCGGATCGGCCTGCACCCATTCGAGACCACCCTTGGTGCCATAGACCCGCACCTTCAGGCCGTTCTCATGGCCCGGGGCCACCTGGCTGCACCAGAGCGTACCCTTGGCGGCGACACCGTTCTTTTCCTTGAAGCGCATCATCACATGGGCATTGTCGTCGAGACGGCGGCCCGGCACGAAACTGTCGAGATCGGCGGCAAGTTCGGCAAGCTCCAACCCGGAGACGAAGCACCCGAGATTATAGGCATGCGTGCCGATATCCCCTGTCGAACCACCGGCACCGGATTTCGACGGATCGGTGCGCCAGGCCGCCTGTTTCTGGCCGCCGCTTTCGATGTCCTCGGTCAGCCAGTCCTGCGGATATTCCATCTGCACGAGCCGGATCGCGCCGAGATCACCATTGGCCACCATTTCCCGCGCCTGGCGAACCATCGGATAGCCGGTGTAGTTGTGCGTCAGCACGAAGAGTGTATCGCTCTCCTCCGTCAGCTTCTTCAGCTTGCGGGCATCCGAGAGGGTGGAAGTCAGCGGCTTGTCGCAGATGACATGGATGCCCCGCTTCAGAAACTCCCTCGCCGCCTCGAAATGCACATGGTTCGGCGTGACGATCGCCACCGCCTCGATGCCGTTCTTCAGCTTCGCCTCGCGGATCGCCATTTCCTTGAAGCTGCCATAGCTGCGGGAGGGGTCGAGCCCCAGTTCGCGGGCCGACTGTTCCGCCTTTTCCGGCGAGGACGACAGCGCACCGGCGACAAGTTCGTATTGATCATCGAGACGCGCCGCGATGCGGTGCACCGCCCCGATAAACGCGCCCGAACCGCCGCCGACCATGCCGAGCCGGATGCGGCCCTCCCGCGCCTCGCTGGCGCTTCCTTCGATTGCCATGAATGTTCCTCCTAAAAGTTCAAGCGCGGAATGAGCCCTTCGCCGGTATCAAAGCCCCAGCATGCGCCGGCTGGCCGCCTGATCCGTCCCGGCATCGGCAAAGTCATCAAAAGCCTTCTCCGTCACACGAATGATGTGGGCCTTGACGAACTCCGCGCCTTCGCGCGCGCCGTCCTCCGGGTGCTTTAGCGCACATTCCCATTCCACCACCGCCCAGCCGGCGAAATCATTGGCCGCCATCTTGGAGAAGACGGCACCGAAATCGACCTGGCCGTCGCCGAGCGAACGGAAGCGGCCGGCGCGATTCACCCAGCTCTGGTAACCGCCGTAGACGCCTTGCCGGCCCGTCGGGTTGAACTCGGCATCCTTCACATGGAACATGCGGATGCGGTCCTTGTAGATGTCGATATTGTCGAGATAATCGAGGCACTGCAGCACATAGTGCGAGGGGTCGTAGAGCATGCAGGCACGGGCATGGTTGCCGGTTCGCTCCAGGAACATCTCGTAGGTGATGCCGTCATGCAGGTCCTCACCGGGATGGATTTCGTAGCAGACGTCGACGCCATTTTCCTCTGCATGGTCGAGGATCGGCTTCCAGCGCTTCGCCAGTTCGTCGAAGGCCGTCTCGACGAGGCCGGCCGGCCGTTGCGGCCAGGGATAGACGAAGGGCCACGCGAGCGCGCCGGAAAAGCTGGCCATGGCATCAAGGCCAAGGTGCCGCGAAGCCGTCAGCGCCATCTTCACCTGCTCAACCGCCCATTCCTGCCGCGCCTTCGGATTGCCGCGCACCTCCGGCACCGCGAACCCGTCGAAGGCCTCGTCATAGGCTGGATGCACGGCGACCAGCTGGCCCTGGAGGTGGGTGGAAAGCTCGGTGATCTCGACGCCGTTCTCACGCGCCCTGCCGGCGAAGTCGTCGCAATAGGCCTTGGATTCGGCGGCCTTCCTGAGATCGATCAGGCGAGCGTCCCAACTCGGGACCTGCACGCCCCTGTAACCGATATCGGCGGCCCATTTGGTGATGGAATCCCAGGAGTTGAACGGCGCGGCGTCACTGGCGAACTGGGCGAGAAACAGGGCCGGGCCCTTGATCGTCTTCATCTGTGGCATCCTCCCATGGACCGGGCCGTTTCCTGTGGCCGGCCAACGATACTTTTTTGCGGTACGTACCGCAGCGCGTGGAAAGCTATCGGCGTTTGGCGGGGTGGGCAATGCCGAATCGCAAGGCTGGCGCCCTTCTCCTCCGCCATGGCCGGGCCTGACCCGAGGATGACGCGAGCGCAGCGCAACCGCCCGGGCCATCATGTCCCGGGCGGCATGTCTTTGTCAGATCAGAACGGGGAATCCGGGAAGTAGAAGTCCTTCGCGTTGTCCTTCGTCACCAGCGTCGCATCGATCGTGTAGACGCCGCGGACCGGAACCTGGCCGTAGAAGTTGGCGACGGTCATTTCGAGCGCGGTACCGACCATTGCCGGCGGATAGAGCACATCGACCGGGATCATCTTGTCGCCGTCCATGACCTTCTTGATCATGTCCTTCGAACCGGCGCCCGCCACGACATACTGGATGTCCGTGCGGCCGGCCTGCTCGATGGCCTGCAGGACGCCGACGGCCATGTCGTCGTCCTGGCACCACACGACGTCGATCTTCTGGTACTTGGTAAGGTAGTCCTGCATGACCTTGAAGGCATCATCACGGTTCCAGTTGCCGTACTGGCGATCGAGAACCTTCACGCCGGAGCCTTCGATACCCTTGTCGAAGCCGTCCTGACGCTCCTGGTCGATCGGGATCGGCATGCCGCGGATAACGACGACTTCGGCCTCCGGCGTCGTGGCCTTGATGTACTCGCCGGCCGTCTGGCCAAGCGCGAAGTTGTTGCCGGCGACATAGAGGTCGCGCACGGAATTGTCGTTCGTGCTCGGCGCACGGTCGACCAGCGCGACGAAGGTGCCGCTGCCCTTGATTTCCTTGATGGCATTGACCAGCGGATCCGGATCTGTCGGCAGGATGACGAGCGCATCGATGCCCTGCGTTGCGAGATCCTGCACGGCATTTGCCTGGCTTGCCGGATCGGGCGACGTCTTGACCACGACGTTGAGGCCCGGATGGCTCGCCATCAGGAGCTTGGCGACACGCTCGGCATGGAAGATCACGCCCGCCGTCCAGCCGTGGCTGGCCGCCGGGATCGAGACGCCGATCGTCACCTTCTTCTCTTCCTGTGCATGAGCGAAGCCGGTGAAGACGGCGAGCGCCGCAACCGTCAGGCCCAGTAGTTTCTTGCGCATGAGTTTCCTCCCAAAATCAGGTCTTCCTCAGAGGCCGGGCGACCTGTAGACCCGGCTACTTCCCCGCAATTCCATGGCTGGAACTGCCTGGTCTCACGATTTGCGCACCAGCGAACGCTGGACGAGCATCGCAATGATGATAATCGCGCCCTGGATGGCTCCGATCAGGTATTCGCTGATGAAGTTGGAGAGCAGCATGATGTTGCCGACCAATTCGAGGATGAAGGCGCCGCAGATCGTGCCCCAGACGCGGCCTGCTCCCCCCTTCAGCGCCGTGCCGCCGACAACGACAGCGGTGATCGCCTGCAATTCCCAGAGGATGCCCGTCGTCGCCGAGGTGGAGCCGAGACGCGGCACGTAGAGCAGCACGGCGATGGCGACGCACAGGCCCTGGATGACGAAGGCAATGGTACGCACGCGGTCAACCGGAATGCCCGAATAGCGCGCGACATCCCTGTTCGAGCCGACGGCGACGACATGCCGGCCATAGCGCATGCGATAGAGGACGAAGGCGGCAATGGCGGTGACGACAAAGATGACGGCGATCGGCACCGGCACGCCCAAGATCGAACCGAAATAGGCCGGGCGATAAAGCGCCTGCAATTCGGGCTCGCGCAGCGTGATCGCACCGCCCTGCGACAGCCAGGTCGTCAGGCCGCGATAGATGCCCATCGTACCGAGCGTCGCGATGAAGGGCTCGATCTTGCCGACGGTGGTGATGAGGCCGTTCAAAAGGCCGCAGCCCGCGCCGATGACGACCGTGAGGACCATGGCGGCAGTCAGCATCAGCGAGGGATCGGCGATCGCACCGGAATTCATGAAGAGGATCATGAGACTGGCGACGAAGGCGACCATGGCGCCGACCGAGAGATCGAGGTCGCCGGACGAAATGACGAAGGTGGCGCCGACCGCGATGATCGCGATGAAGGCGCTGCGCGTCGCCACGTTCGCCAGGTTGGTGAAGCCAATGAAGTTGGGGTTCACCAGCGCGCCGACGACGAGCAGCAGGGCCAATGCCGCGAAGGGCGCGACGGCTCTCAGATCGACATCCCTCCAGCTGCGGCCCTTGCCCTTCGTTTCGACCGCGTCTTCGCTTGCCGTCATGTTCGTCCCCAAACCTGATTCTGTGTGATGCCGCCGGCGCAAGGCTCAGGCAGCGGTCTTCTTCTTCAACCCTGCCGAATAGCGCATGATCTCCTGTTCCGAGATCTCCTCGCCTTCGAGAATGCCGACGATCCGTCCTTCCCGCATCACGGCGACGCGAGTGCATAGGCCGATGATCTCCGGCATCTCGGAGGAGACGACGATGATCGACTTGCCGTCGCGGGCGAGCGCGGAGATGAAATGGTAGATCTGCTGCTTGGTGCCGACATCGATGCCGCGCGTCGGCTCGTCGATGATGATGACATCGGGTTCAGTCTCCATGACCTTGGCAAGCAGCAGCTTCTGCTGGTTGCCGCCCGACATGCGGCCGGCAACGACGCGCCCGTCACGCACACGGATGTCGAACCGGCGGCGCGCCCGTTCCAGCGCCTCGGCTTCGCTCTTCGGGCTGAGGTAGCCGTACTTGCCATGCTTCCCCAGCGACTGCAGCGTGAGGTTCGCCGTCATGCGGGAGTTCAGGAGAAGCCCCTTTTGCTTGCGGTCCTTCGTCATATAGGCGATGCCGACGCGATTGGCGGCATGCACATCACCGCCGGGCACGTTCTCGCCCCGCACCAAAACCTCGCCGGCAAGGCGCGGGCGAAGTCCGGCCACCGCTTCCATCAGCTCCGAACGGCCGGAGCCGATCAAGCCGGAAAAGCCGAGGATTTCCCCTTTGCGGACCTCGAAGCTCGCATCCTTGACGTAGTGGGTCGAAAATCCCGCCACCGAAAGCGTCACCTCTTCGTCGACGCTCGGCTCCTGCTTGGAGGGATAGAGACTTGAAAGCTCACGGCCGACCATCAGCTGCGCGATGGACTCGCCATCGAGAATGCTGGTCGGCGCGGTCTTCACCCATTGGCCGTCACGCAGCACCGTGACCCGGTCCGTGAGTTCCATCACCTCGTCCAGCTTGTGCGAGACGAAGACGAAGGAGGTTCCCTTTTCCCGCAGCTTGCGCACCTGACGGAAGAGATAGTTCGTCTCCTCGCGCGACAGGACGGCGGTCGGCTCGTCCATGAAGATGATGCGCGCGTCGCGACTGATGGCCTTGGCGATCTCCACCATCTGCTTGTCGGCTATCGAGAGCGAGCTGATCAGCGCGGTTTCATCGACATGGGACCCGAGCTGGTCGAGCACGCGGCGCGTTTCGGCGCGCATGAATTTCCGGTCCAGCACGCCATAGCGCGTCACCTCCCGGCCGAGGAACAGGCTTTCGGTGACGGTCAGATGTTCCGCGAGGTTGAATTCCTGGTGGATGATGACGATGCCGAGCTGTTCGGCCTGGCCGTTCGGCGGCAGCTTGACCGGCTGGCCATCGAGCAGGATCTCGCCCGAGGTCGGCTGCTCGAAGCCAGAGAGGATCTTGACGAGCGTCGACTTACCGGCGCCGTTCTCGCCCATCAGCGCATGAATCTCGCCGGCGCGCAGCTCGAAATTGACGCTGAAAAGCACCTGCACGCCATTGAAAGACTTGGCGATGCGGCGCGCAGCGAGAACGACGGGAGCCCCGTCGGCAGCGTCCGGATTCATGATTTCCTCCCTGCGGCTCCTCGACCGCTTAAGGTGTGATGTAAACCTTTACACTACCAATGTAAAGGTTTACATCATTGGATATCAGGAATTTTCGCCAAGCGCCGTTTGACCCTCAGTCCAGTCTGTGTAGTGTCCCCGCACTTCGTTTGTTAATGCAGTTCCGGATGCATCGCTTCGCACCCCTATCGGAATTGCCCGTGCCGAGTGAGAGCCAGTTTGTCGACGTCCAGCCCTGCCACGATCGAGGATGTCGCGCGCATCGCGCAGGTCTCGATCGCGACCGTATCGCGGGCAATCCACACGCCGGAAAAGGTGGCGAATTCGACCCGGCTGAAGGTCAACCAGGCGATCGCCATCACCGGCTACACGACCAATGCGATGGCACGGAGCCTGCGCCTCGGCCGGTCGAACATGATCCTCGTCGTGGCGCCCGATATCGGCGACCCAAACTTCTCCAACATCCTCGTGGGCCTGGAAAACGAGGCGCGCGCGCACGGCTACGGCATCCTGATCGGCCATACGCAGAACGATCCGCAACGCGGCCTGGAATATCTGAAATTCCTGAACTCCAACCAGGCGGCGGGGCTGATCCTCTTCACCGGCATCCTGCCCTTCGGCCACCAGTCCATGACGGCCCGCCTGCCGCCCAGCGTCGGGGTCTTCGAACCGGTCTACAATGGCGGCATCCCCTATGTCGGCGTCGACGACATCGAGGGTGCGCGCAAGGCGGTCGATCTCCTCATCGCCGAAGGACATCGCAAGATCGCCTTCATCGGCGATTCGCGCACCCGCCTCGCCTATAGTCGCCGGCGCCAGGGCTACGATGCCGGGCTCGACGCCGCCGGCGTGCCGGTGGGTGAGCGTATCATCCTAGAGGGCGACGGCACGATCGAGAGCGGGCGCCTCGCGCTCGAACAGCTCTTCATGCGCGATACGCTACCGAGCGCCTTCATGTGCGTGAACGACCAGACGGCGATCGGCGTAATGATCGGCCTCGGTGCCCGCGGCTACGACATTCCGAACGATTTTTCCGTCACCGGCTTCGACGACGTGCCGCAGGCAAGCTTCATGACCCCTGCCCTCACCACGATCCGCCAGCCGCGCACCGCCATCGGCAAGAGCGCCATGGCGCTGCTGTTCGAGCTTCTCTCCAACAGCGAGCCGGCCGAAACGGAAATCCTGCTCCGGCCGGATCTGATCGTGCGCAATTCGGTCTCCGCGCCATCGCGGCGGCTTCAAAAACGATAGACGGCGGCACGCGACCTGGACGTGGGCGCGCCTCCCCTTACCCGTAGCGGCGCTGCGCCGGTCGTGCCGGCCGCTGGCTGCGTTCGGCCGATACCGTGAAGCGGTCGACCAGGCCCTTCAGCGTCGTGCTGATCTGCATCAGGTTGTGCGTCGCGGCATTGGTCTCCTCGACCATCGCGGCATTCTGCTGGGTCATCTGGTCCATGCTGCCGACCGCCGTGTTGATCTCGGAAATCCCCGCCGACTGCTCGCGAGCGGAGCTGGCGATGGCGTCGATATGCGTGTTGATGTGAACGACCTGTTCGCCGATGTGATGCAGCGCCTCGCCTGTCTTGTTGACCAGCGATACGCCAAGCTGCACGTCCTCGAAGGATTTGTCGATCAGCACCTTGATCTCCCTGGCAGCATCCGCGGATTTCTGCGCGAGCTCGCGCACCTCCTGCGCGACGACGGCAAAGCCCTTGCCCGCTTCGCCCGCCCGTGCCGCCTCGACACCGGCATTGAGCGCCAGAAGGTTGGTCTGGAATGAAATCTGGTCGATGACGCTGATGATCTGCGTGATTTTTCCGGAGGACTCCTGGATGGCGCTCATCGCGGAAACCGCCTGTTCGACAATCTTGCCGGAGCGTTGCGCCTCGTCCGTGGCACTGCCGACGACACGGCGGGCCTCTTCCGCGCGCTGCGCCGATTCGCGGGAAATGGTGGTGATTTCCTCCACGGCGGCGGCAGTCTCTTCGAGAGAAGCAGCCTGCTGCTCGGTGCGCTTGGCCATGTCATCCGTGGCATTCACCAGCTCGCCGGAATTGCCGGCAGCATCGTCCGCGGCCGTGACGATGGCGCCGAGCGTATCGTCCAGCTTCTCGATCGCCGCATTGAAATTGGAGCGCAGGCGCTCGAATTGCGGCGCGAGCGGCTTGCCGATGGACGCAGTGAGATCGCCGCCAGCAAGACGCGTCAACGAGGTATCCAGCGCCGCCAGCGCCTCCTCCTGCTCGGCATTCAGGACCTTCCGTTCGGCCTCCGCCTTCTCGCGCTCCTCCTGCAGCGCTTCCAGATAAACGGAGATCGCGTAGTCCATGTCGACAAGCGCGGCCTTGACGATGGCTGAAATCTCCTCGCCAAGCGCGGCCGCCTTCTTGCGATAGATGAACCCTTCAAGGTGCTTTGCAATGACGCTTTCGACAATCGCCTCGAGGATCAGCGCGTAGCCACCGATGTACCAGCGCGGCTCCAGGCCGAGGCGGGCATGCGTCTTGCCAATGGTGGTGACGGCGTCGACATATTGCGTGTCGAAGCGCGCCGAACCGATCAGTTCCCAATGCCTGACCTGCCGGCCCTTGGCACTCTGGATATGGGCTTCGCTGGAGAAGAACCGCGCTGTTTCGGGTGTCGCCCGCGCCTTGCGGTAGAAGATGTCCAGCGCACCATCGAGCGACGCAGAGATCGTCGGCAGGGCGCGCTTCAAGGCATCGCGCTGACCGCCGTCGAGTTCGACGAAGGAGAGGCGCTCATTCAATTGCTGGGTCTTGGCATCCTGCGCTGACATCCGAAACATCCTCGTGCGGTTGGAGTGTTGACTGATGCTCAGCCCCCGAATCAGGCGCCTAGCTTCCGGTCACCCACGATTCTCCGCGAAGGATGGTAAATAAACAACTATAAATAGAAGACCATTACTTGCCGGGAGTTGACAAAAGAAAAGCCCATGACGGTAAAGACGGAATTTCGGGCTGAATGTTATGAACCATATCTATTATATCCGGACATTTTGAATAAAAACTCACGTTACGTGAAATATAACTCACCCTACGTAAGGCACTACACTAAATCCAGTCCACAACCAAAAAGGGCGCCACAACGGCGCCCTTTCCGATATCCTGGTTTGCGCCCTTCAACCGGCTCAGACGTAGCGGTTGACCACGTTTTCCAGCAGCTCCTGCTTGCCGGAGCGCGGCTGCGGATTGATGTTGCCAGCAAGCACATGGGCCTCCAGCGCGTCCAGCGACGAGCCACCCGACAGCACCTTCTGCGCTTCCGGCGTCTGCCAGCCGGCATAACGCTCGGCAAGCGGGCCGGACAGCGCCCTGTCCTCGATCATCCGGGCAGCCGCCTTCACGCCGCGTGCGCAGCAATCCATGCCGCCGATATGGCCGATCAGGAGATCCGCCGGGTCGATCGACTGGCGACGCAGCTTGGCGTCGAAGTTCGTACCGCCACTGGTGAAGCCGCCGCCCGAAAGCACTTGGTAGAAGGCAAGCGCCATTTCCGGCACGTTGTTGGGGAACTGATCGGTGTCCCAGCCGGACTGGTAATCGTTGCGGTTCATGTCGATCGAGCCGAAGATGCCGAGCGCATTGGCAAGCGCCAGCTCATGCTCGAAGGAGTGACCGGCGAGGATCGCATGGCCCTGTTCGATGTTGACCTTCACCTCGTTCTCCAGGCCGTACTTCTTGAGGAAGCCGTAGACCGTCGCAACGTCGAAGTCATATTGGTGCTTGGTCGGCTCCTGCGGCTTCGGTTCGATGAGGATTGCCCCCTTGAAGCCGATCTTGTGCTTGTACTCGACGACCATGTTCACGAAACGGCCGAGCTGATCGAGCTCCTGGCCGATATTGGTGTTGAGCAGGGTCTCATAGCCCTCCCGGCCACCCCAAAGCACATAGTTGTCGCCGCCAAGGCGGTGCGTGGCGTCGATGCAGGTCTTCACCGTGGCGGCAGCAAAGGCAAAGACGTCCGGATCCGGATTGGTCGCGGCGCCACCCATATAGCGGCGGTTGGAGAAGAGGTTCGCCGTTCCCCACAGGAGCTTGACGCCCGTCTCCGCCTGCTTCTTCGCGAAGTAGTCGACGATCTCGTTGAGGTTCTTCGTGTTCTCGACGAAGTCCCGGCCTTCCGGCCGCACGTCGGCATCGTGGAAGCAGTAGAAAGGCACGCCGAGCAGTTGGAAGAATTCGAAGGCGACATCGGCCTTCAGCTTTGCCGCCTGCATGGAATCCTCGAACCACGGACGTTCGAAGGTCTGCCCGCCGAAGGGGTCGCCGCCCGGCCATACGAAGGTGTGCCAATAGGCGACGGCAAAGCGCAGATGATCCTCCATACGCTTGCCGAGCACGATCTCGTCGGGATTGTAGTGACGGAAGGCGAGCGGGTTGGTGCTTTCGGGGCCTTCATATCTGATCTTGGCGATATCGCCGAAGAAGCCGGTGGCCATGGGGATCTCCTCTGGTGCGTTTTCTGGTCAGTAGGCGGCGCGCACCGCCGGATAGAGGCGGCGATAGCGCTGGTAGGCATCCTCATAGGCGGCCGTCAGAGCCGCCTCGGGTTCGATCGTCTCGGCCGTGGCCGGCGCGCTGCAGACCGCAACGGGATCCGCACCGGTTGCCGCGACGAGGCCGAGGCGGGCGGCGCCGAAAGCGGCACCGAAATCACCGTCCGCCGGCAGGTCGACCGGCAGGTTCAGCGCCGTCGCAATCGATTTCAGCCAATAGCGCGAGCGCGAGCCGCCGCCGATCGCAGTGACGCGGGTAAGCGCCGTACCGGCGGATTTCAGCGCCTCCAGACTGTCGCGAATGGCGAAGGATACCCCTTCGAGCACGGCCTGCGTCAGCACCGCCCGACCGCTTTCATGGCCGAGGCCGAGGAAGGCGCCACGGATCGCCGCGTCGTTGTGCGGTGTGCGCTCGCCCGAGAGATAGGGCAGGAAGGTGACGCCGGACGGCGCCTTCAGCATATCACCGAGTTCTTCCGTCAAATCGGCAGCAGAGGCGCTGGTGACGCGCGAATGCCAGTTCAACGCATCGGTGGCCGAGAGGATGACGCCCATCTGGTGCCAGGTTCCGGGCAGCGCATGGCAGAAGGCGTGCACCGCGCTTTCCGGGTTCGGCAGGTAGCTGGCATTGGCGGCAAAGAGCACGCCGGACGTTCCAAGCGAGACGAACGCCGCCCCTTCGCGCACCGTGCCCATGCCGCAGGCCGAGGCCGCATTGTCCCCGGCCCCACCGGCAACGACGACACCGGTATCAAGACCCCATCGCGCGGCAAGTTCCGGGCGCAGGATGCCTGCAACATCCGTACCTTCCACCAGTGCCGGCATGTGGCGTTCTTCAAGCCCGGTCGCCGCCAGAAGCTCGCCGGACCATTTGCGCCCGCCCGTATCAAGCCAGGAGGTACCGGCCGAATCCGACATCTCCGACATGTGCTCGCCGGTGAGCCAGACACGCAAGAAATCCTTCGGCAGCAGAACCCAGCGGATCTTCGCAAAGACATTGGGCTCGTTGTTCTTCACCCAGGCGAGCTTCGGCGCGGTGAAGCCCGGAAAGACGATGTTGCCGGTGATCCTGCGGAAACGCGGATCGGCATCGAGCGCGGCCGCCTCGCGATGACTGCGCGTATCGTTCCACATGATGCAGGGGCGAAGCACCTTGTCCTCGGCATCGAGCAGGGTCGCACCGTGCATGTGGCCGGAAAGACCGATGCCGCGCACCGCGGCAAACGCCGCGGGGTGGGCGGCGCGAAGGCCGGCAATCGCCTCCTCCGTCGCACGGATCCAGTCCGCCGGGTCCTGCTCTGACCAGCCGGCCTGGGGCCGCGCGGTCTTCACCTCCTTGCTGGAGGCCGAGCCGACAACCGTCTGCTCCGCGTCGATCAGCATGGTCTTGACGCTCGACGTGCCGAGGTCGATCCCGAGATACATGGCGTTCTCCCTAGTTGCCGTCATCCTCGTCCGGGCCGGCCGGGAGGTTGTCCTTGATGAAGATGTCGAGACGGATGCGCTCCTGCGCCGCGATGACGGGCAAGCCATCCGCCTTGGCCCGAAGCACGCGGATGGCGCTACGTACCTCATGGCCGGCATCCTGGTTGAGCACGGCATCGATGGTGCCGGTTTCGAGCGCGGCCCGGGTATGGGCCGTCAGTTCATGGGCGATCACGCAGATATCCGTAGCCCGACCGGCGGCAAGCGCAGCAACAAGCCCCTGGTTGCCGGCGCCGAGGCTGTAGATGCCGGCAAGGTCGGGAACAGAAGCGAGGCATTCGGAAATCAGCGCGAGGGAACGCCCAGGATCGTCCTGCCCCTCCAGCACCGGCAGGATCGTGCGGGCGACAGGCATATCCGCCATCGCCGCGCAAAACCCTTCCAGACGCTCGCGGTGGTCCCGCACACGCATCGAGCCGGCGAGAACCGCGACGGGGCCAAGCCGGCTCCCGAGGAAACGCCCCATCAAGCTGCCGGCCGTGCGGCCCGCAGCGACGTTGTCGACGCCGACGAAATGGTCGCGGCCGGAAGCAGCAAGATCGGACACCAGCGTGACAAAGGGAATGCCGGCCGCGTGCGCCCGGCCGATGACCTCGGAAACCTCCGGCGCATCCACCGCAACGGCTGCGATGCCGGCGACCTTTTCGGCAATGGCACCATCGATCGCGGCCGCCAGCGCACCGGCATCGAAAGCGGGAACGGTGACGACCGACAGCTGGGTACGCTCGCTTGCCGAATGCAGGCCGGCGCGGCGCACTTCCGCCTCGAGCCCACGCATGAAGGGATTGTCGCCCGCCGGCAGGATGAAGACGAGGGGGTAGACGCGGCTCTTGGCAAGGTTCGCCGCCGCCACATCGCGCACATAGCCGAGCGCGGCAATCGCCGCCTCGACCTTGGCACGGGTCACGCCGCGAACGCCCGGGCGGTCGTTCAGCACGCGATCGACGGTCGCAAGGCTGACGCCCGCCCTGTCGGCAATATCGTGAACCGTGGGTCTCATCTCTCCTCCGTGCCGAGACCCATAGAGGAATTTCTGATGTACGTAAATCAGAAATTTTCCAACGATACCCTCCAGGGGATTTTCAGGGCCTAGAAGCGCTTGCTGAAGGCGTGCGTAAAGACAGGAGTGGAGGGAGTATCACCAGCACGGGCGAGCGCCACATCCATGAAGGCGTCGGTGACGCGCACCAACGCAAAACCGCCCATGAAGGCCGCCACGGGCTTGAAGATGTCATAGCCCTCTCGATTGTAGATCATCGGCGTCGGATGCTCGTGGCCATGGAAGATGCCCACGATGTTGTATCCCTTGAGTGTCGAAAGCAGGCCGGCGCGCTCTTCGTCCGTCCACCAGTGCGCAGGGCCGCCCCCCTGCGGATCGAAGGTCTTTGCCGCGGGATCCCAGTGCTCGGTGGAAAAGCGGTCCCAGCCATAGTGCTGGAACAGCACGACCGGTCGCCCGTCAGCCGCATAGGTGGCGAGATCCTGCCTCAACCAGGGCAGGCCGCTGATGGCACCCTTCGTGTCGTCGCCGCCGAAGCGCTGCAACTGAACCAGATGCAATCCGCCCCAGTCCCAGGAGAAATTGTCCGAGTCGGTGTCGTAGTTCGTTACCGGCACGGGTGCCTTGTAGAAGACGGTGGAACGGTGGTTCAGCTCGACATAGTCGCGCAGTTCACGACGGTACCAGTCGGGATGCGGCGGCACACCGTCCTGGTCGAGATCGTGGTTGCCGAGGCCGTTATAGACCGGGTAGTGCACGCGATCCGGCCCGGTGCCCTGCTGATAACGGCTGGCAAACTGCTGGAGCTGCCGCCCTTCGCCCGGCACCTTCATCTGCCCGCCACCATCGTCCGTCATATCGCCGCCGAGCACGAGGCCGAGCGGCGTTGCGATGGCCGTGCCGGCGCCGGAGAGGCCGGACGGCCGGCCGTCGATCTCCGCGGGCCAGGCAAGGCCGCCGATGGCGTTTACCGCCGCGACATGCCGCAGCAGCGCCGCATCGGTCTTGCCTTCGTCCGCGCAGTTGGGGCTGAGCCCGTCCGCCGAGACGAGACAGGCATGCACGTCGCAGGAGAAGAGGAAGGTCGCATCCGCCGCCGGCCGGGCCGCGCGCGACGAGAACACCGGCAGGGTCAGCGAAAGCCCCAGGCCGCCGGCGGTGGCAAGGAGATGGCGACGCGTGGGTTCGAATGGCAAGCGGGCCTCCGGGCAGGAACAGAACCGCCCCATTGTGACCGAGCGATCCCGACCACGGCAAGGGGCAGTTTCAGTGTCCGCCGCCGCCCCGCACCGCACCCTGCGGCTTGCGGATCGCCAGCACGCAGAGGACGAGCGTTCCGAAAAGGCCGGTGAGCAGCACGAAGATGTCGATGAAGGACAGGATATAGGCCTGCTGCTGCACCATGCCGGCCATCTGCTTGACGGCGATGGCAGGGCCATCGAGACCGTGCGCGCTGTAGTTGGCAGCCATGCTGTTCATGCGCTCGACGGCTTCCGGATTGCCCCACTGTACATGCTCGGAAAGGCGCAGATAGTGCTCCTGCGAGCGCTGCGTAAGGATCGTGTTGATGACAGCGAGCCCCACGGCACCGCCGAGGTTGCGCGTCAGGTTGAAAAGGCCCGAGGCGTTGCGGATGCGGTCGGGCGACAGCGTGCCGAGCGCCACGTTGTTGATCGGCACCATGCAGATCATCAGCGAGACGCCGCGCAGGATCTGCGGCACGAGCAGCTCGTAGAAATCCCAATCGGCCGTCATCTGCGTCATCGACCAGGTGCCGAGCGCAAAACCGCCAAAACCCATCATCATCATGACACGCGGATCGAGCCGCGACGACATCATGCCGGCGATCGGTGCCGTACAGAACATGGCAAGACCGGAGACGAACATGGTCTCGCCGATCATCAGCGAATCGTAGCCGCGGATGCGCGCCAGATAGAGCGGATAGAGATAGGTCAGCCCGTAGAGGCCGATGCCCATAACGAAGGAGAAGATCGAGCCGAAGGCAAAATTGCGGTTGGAGAACGCGCGCAGATCCACCACCGGAAACGGCACCTTGAAGGCCCGCCAAAAGAACACGATCCCGCCGATGACCACCGCGACACTGCCAAGGACGATATGCCCATCGCTGAACCAGTCCTTGTTGTTGCCCTCTTCCAGCACGTATTCGAGCGAACCGAGGAACACCGCCATGGAGATGAGACCCCACCAGTCGAAGCGCTTCATCAGGCTGAATTCCGGCTTGTCGAAATCGATGAGGTTCCAGGTGAGAACCGTGACGATGATGCCGGGGATGATGTTGACGAGGAACAGCCAGTGCCAGGAGAAGGCATGGCTGAGATACCCGCCGACCGTCGGCCCGATGGTGGGCGCGAGCGTTGCAACGAGGCCGATCATCGGCGAGACGATGTTGCGCTTGGAGGGTGGGAAGATGGTGAAGGCGGCCGCGAAGACCGAGGGGATCATGCCGCCGCCGATGAAGCCCTGAATGGCGCGGTAGACGATCATCTGGTCGATGTTCGTCGCCGTCGCGGCGAGCGCGCTCGCCACGGTGAAGCCGGCGGCCGAGAAGGCGAAGAGCACCCGCGTCGAGACGATGCGCGCCAGCGTGCCCGACAGCGGGATCATGATGACTTCGGCGATGAGATAGGAGGTCTGCACCCAGGCGATCTCGTCGGCACCGGCGCCGAGGCCGGCCTGGATTTCCGAGAGCGAGGCAGAGACGATCTGGATGTCGAGGATCGACATGAACATGCCGAAGACCATCGCGAAGAACGCGACGACGCGGCGGACGGGAACCTTGTCGGCCTGCGCAGGCGCCGCCGTCAGGGCGCCTGATGCCGGTTGAGCGGTCGCGGCCATCGCCCGCGCTCCCTTGCTGGAGGTCTCTACTCGGCTTTGGCGGCGACCGCCGTACCGTCCGGCGCCGTGCGGCTGTCGACATCGACGACGACGCTGAGGCCGGCGCGCAGCTTTCCGGTGTCCAGCGCCTCCCGGGGGATGGCGATACGGACCGGCACGCGCTGCGTGACCTTGGTGAAGTTGCCCGTGGCATTTTCCGCCGGCAGCAGCGAGAAGACCGAGCCGGAGGCCGGCGCGATCGAATCGACCGTGCCGAGGATGTCGTCGTCCTCGTAGGCGTCGACATGAAGGTGCACCTTCGAGCCCGGCACGAGATGGGCGATCTGCGTTTCCTTGAAATTCGCCTCGACATAGAGGTCCTTCACCGGCACGAGCGCGGCAAGACGCTGGCCGGCAGAGACGAGGTCGCCGACCTGCACCGAGACATTGCCGACGACACCGTCATAGGGCGCCTTCAGCACGGTGAAGCCAAGGTCGCGTTCGGCCTTGTCGCGGGCAAGCTCAAGCGTGCGAATCTGGCTTTCGGCCTCCGCACGCTGCGCTTCCAGCACGGTGATCGCCGCCTTGGCGGCGACGATATTGGCGTCCGCGCCGACGAGATTTGCCTTGGCCTGGTCCAGCGCCACGGTGGCGCTGTCGAGCGACGCGGTGGTGCCGACAGCCTTGGCATTCAGCTCCTTGGCGCGTTTTTCCGCAACTTCAGCTCCGCTGAGGGCAGCCTGATAAGCTGTCTTCTGGGCGTCCGCCTGGGCAAGGCTCGCCCTGGCACCCTCGATCTGCGCATCGATGCGGCCGAGCGCGAGCTTCTGCGTCGCGATCTGCGCTTCGGCCTGCTCGCGGGCGAGCCGGTAGTCGCCGTCATCGAGCGTGACGAGCGGATCGCCGGCCTTCACCGTCTGGTTGGCAACGGCGTTGACCACGGCCACATAGCCGGAAACCTTGGGAGAGATGGAGGCGATGTCGCCCTCGATATAGGCGTCATCCGTCGAGATCATGAATCGGCCGTTCGTCCACCATTCATGGCCATACCACCCGGCGGCGGCAATGAGGGCGACCGCAAGGATCGGTAGCGCAAGGCGCCGGCCGCCCTTCCTGGCCTCCGGCTGGGCGACGACCGCGGCAGGAGCAGCCTCTGCGGTGCTTGCCGGCCGCGCCTCGGCGGTCTCGGCCTCGAAATCATCGTTGACCGGGCGAACCTTCGCCGTGCCGGGGCCATGGGAAGTCGACATGGGCTTGCCACCATCTCTGGGATAAAATTCGAACTGAACCGTTCGGTTCGATTTGACATAGACTTCTTTCTCGCGCATATCAAGTACAAATCGAACCGGGCGGTTCGAAATTGATCGCACAGGTCTCGAACACGGGAACGGAGATGCAGACGACGGAAGACAAGCTGGACGCCCCGCAGACCGGGCGCCGCATTGCCGGCGAGGACCCCGCCAAGCGCGAACAGATCCTCGACGGTGCAAAACGCGTGTTCATGGAGCAAGGCTTCGAAGCCGCCAGCATGAACGATATCACGCGCGCCGCCGGCGTCTCCAAGGGCACGATCTACGTCTACTTCGAGAACAAGGAAGACCTCTTCGGCTCGATGATCGAGCGTGAGCGCCAGCGGATCACCGAGACGGTACGCCACGTGCTCGACGGCCGAAAGCCGATCGCCGAGACGCTGAAGGAGTTCGGCCTGCTCTTTGCCACCCACATGACGGCGGACCAGACGATCCGCGCCATGCGCATGGTGATTGCCGCCAACCATCGCATGCCGAAGCTCTGTAGCCGCTTTTTCTCCGCAACACCGATCAACCCGGTCTCGGTGCTGCAGGAATATCTCGACCGTCAGGTGGCGGCCGGCATCGTCATTTCGGACGACACGGCCCATGCGGCCAAGCAGTTCATCGAGCTTACAACGGTCGGCCTTTTCAAGCCCCGCATCTTCGGCGCGATGGAAGAGGTGCCGCACAGGAGCGTGATCGAAGAAAACGTCGCTTCGGCAATACGGGTCTTCCTCGCCGCCTATGGCGCAAAGCCCTGAGGACGTGGACGGCCGCTATCCACCGTCCATCAGATGACGAAATCGTGATCAGGGCCTGAACGGCCGCCGCTCAGCTTGCCACCGGTCAATTTCTGCATAAATACGGAAGTCCATTCTCAAACCGTATTTTTGGAGAGGAAGACCGGATGGACAGCATTCTTGCGCTCATGCAAGACCCGGCCGCCTGGGTAGCCCTCGTCACGCTCGTCGTGATGGAGGTCGTTCTCGGCATCGACAACCTTATCTTCATCTCGATCCTGACGAACAAGCTGCCCCCCGAGCATCGCGAACGCGCCCGCCGCATCGGTATCGGCCTCGCGCTCGTCATGCGCCTTGCGCTGCTCGGCACCGTCGCCTGGATCGTCCAGCTCACCACCCCGGTCTTCGAGGCCTTCGGCCATGGCTTCTCCTGGAAGGACATGATCCTGATCGCCGGCGGCCTCTTCCTCGTCTGGAAGGCGACGAAGGAAATCCACCACAATGTCGATCCCATCGACCACAAGGAAGACATGGTGGGCGGCGCGGCATCGACGACCTTCGCGGCAGCGATCAGCCAGATCCTGCTGCTCGACCTCGTCTTCTCCGTTGACAGCATCATCACCGCCGTCGGCATGACGCCGCACTTGCCGATCATGGTGGTCGCTGTCCTCGTCGCCGTTGCGGTCATGCTGCTGGCGGCAAACCCGCTCGCCAACTTCATCGAGAAGAACCCGACGATCGTCATGCTGGCACTGGCCTTCCTGCTGATGATCGGCACCACGCTGATCGCCGAGGGCATGGGACTGCATGTGCCGAAGGGCTATATCTACGCCGCCATGGCGTTCTCGGCCCTCGTCGAGGTGCTGAACATGTTCTCCCGCAACGCGCGGCAGAAAGCCAAGGGTTCGGTCAAACACTGAAAAAGCAACCGGCGGGATCCTCATCCCGCCGGTTTCGCTTTTGCGGCCTGCTGAAGGCGGACCGGACAGGTGGAGAGTTCAACCGCCCTTCCGTTGGCCACCGGAAGAAACCGGAAAAACGTCCATGTCCTCCATCTCCGTCGCGTCCGGTTGACACGGCCCGCCTTCTCTTGGCAAACCGGTCGGCGGGTGGATTGTTCCGCGAAAGTTTATGCCCGGTTTGCGCCTCGCGCTGGAACCGGAAAGGCCCGTACGGAATTCATGCCGAGCATCGTCCCGCCGCACGGACCAGAACATGACCCTTGAGCAGACCTTCGCCTTCGTCGTCATCGCCCTGATGATGGCGGCGTTCATCTGGGGACGGTTTCGCTATGACCTCGTCGCCTGTTGCTCGCTGCTCCTGGCGCTCGCACTCGGCATCGTACCCTTCAACAAGGCCTTTTCCGGCTTCAGCGACGATATCGTCATCATTGTCGGCAGCGCGCTGATGGTGAGCGCGGCCGTCGCGCGCTCCGGCATCGTCAACCTCGCGGTGAAGCGTTTTTTCCCGAACCTCACGTCCGGGCGCGCGCAACTCGCGCTGCTGCTCGTCTCGGTGGCGGTGCTGTCCGCCTTCATCAAGAATATCGGCGCGCTCGCCATCATGATGCCGCTCGCCTTCCAGTTCGCCCGGAAATCCGGCATGCCCGCCTCGAAGTTCCTGATGCCCATGGCCTTTGCCGCACTGCTCGGCGGCCTGATGACGCAGATCGGCACCTCGCCGAACATCGTCGTCTCGCGGCTGCGCCAGGAGATTACCGGCGAGAGTTTCACGATGTTCGATTTCACGCCGGTCGGCGCACTGCTCGCCGTCTGCGGCATCCTTTTCATGCTGTTATTCAACCGGATCGTACCGGAACGCACCAACAGCAATGCCAGCATCGAGGAGTCGCTGGAGGCGGCCGCCTATTCCTCAGACGCCACGGTGGAAGAAGGCTCTCCCTCGGTCGGCAAGTCGCTGAACGACGTGCTGAAGCACGGCGACGGCGAGGTGATCGCAACCGCCATCATCCGTGGCCATGTCCATCTCTCTCCCCTGCCCGATGTCCGTCTTGCCGCTGGCGACACGATCCTGATGGAGGGCACGGCAAGTGCGCTCGACAAGGTCGTTTCCGCCGCCGGCCTCATGCTCTCGGGCAAGCCGATCCGCGCCGGGCGCGGTGAGGAAGGGGAGATCAGCGCCATCGAGGCCGTGGTCGGCAACGATTCCCGGCTCATCGATATTTCGGCCCGCAGCATCGCGCTGTTTCATTCCTACGGCATCAATCTGCTTGCCGTCAGCCGCCAGGGCGCGCGATTGCGGGAAAAGCTCTCCGAGGTGCGGTTGCGCCCCGGCGACATGGTCGTGCTGCAGGGCAACAATCGCACCCTGCCGACACTTTTGCCGGAACTCGGCCTGCTCCCCCTCGCCCAGCGCGAGATTTTGCTCGGCGCACCCCGCCGGGCAATCATACCCGTCTTGATCCTGATCGCCGCCATGGCCTCCACAGCGCTCGGATTCGTGCCGGTTGCGACCGGTTTCTTCGCCGCCGCCGTTGCCATGGTGCTCTTCCGCGCCGTGCCGCTGCGCGAAGCCTATGCCGCGCTCGACGGGCCGATCCTCATCATGCTCGCCTGCCTCATTCCGGTGTCCGACAGTCTGCGTACGACAGGCGCCAGCGAACTCATCGCCGGCTGGTTGGGCGACGTCGCCGTGCACCTGCCACCCTTCGGCGCGCTCGCCCTCATCCTGCTCACCGCCATGGCGATCACCCCCTTCCTCAACAATGCCGCAACCGTGCTCGTGATGGCGCCGATCGCGGCAAGTTTCGCAGGTGCGCTTGGCTACCGGCCCGAGGCCTTCCTGATGGCGGTCGCAATCGGCGCGGGCTGTGATTTCCTCACCCCTGTGGGACACCAGTGCAACACATTGGTGATGGGCCCGGGCGGCTACAAGTTCGCCGACTATCCTCGGGTCGGCCTGCCCCTGTCCTTCCTCATCGTACTCGTCAGCGTGCCCGCGCTGCTCTACGTCTGGCCGGTGCAATAGGCAGGGCTGACTTTTTCTTGACGTGCCGGGCTGAATATGGTCTCACCCAGCCCAACGGAAAGCCTTTTCCCGCCGCATATCCGGCACAAAACCGGGCTTTCCCTCCCTAACGTGACGCCTTCGACGCCGGAACCACCGGCCGGGAGCGTAAAACCATGTCAAGACGGGCCAAACCATGAGCACTTCCGCAACCGCCTCCGGCGTTCGCGTACGCATCGCACCCTCCCCGACCGGCGAGCCGCATGTCGGCACTGCCTATATCGCGCTGTTCAACTATCTCTTCGCCAAGAAGAACAACGGCACCTTCATCCTGCGCATCGAGGATACGGACGCGACGCGCTCCACGCCCGAATTCGAGCAGAAGGTGCTGGACGCGCTGAAATGGTGCGGCCTGGAATGGTCCGAAGGCCCGGATATCGGCGGTCCCTACGGCCCCTACCGCCAGTCCGACCGCAAGGAGATCTATCGTCCCTTCGTCGACAAGATCGTCGCGAACGGCCACGGCTTCAAGTGTTTCTGCACGCCCGAGCGGCTGGCGGAAATGCGCGAAGCACAGCGCGCCGCCGGCAAGCCGCCGAAGTATGACGGCCTTTGCCTGCATCTTTCGGCCGAAGAGGTGACCAAGCGCGTCGACGCCGGCGAGCCGCATGTCGTGCGCATGAAGATCCCGACCGAGGGCTCCTGCAAGTTCGTCGACGGCGTCTACGGCCCGGTTGAAATCCCGTGGGATGCCGTGGACATGCAGGTCCTGCTCAAGGCCGACGGCATGCCGACCTATCACATGGCGAACGTCGTCGACGACCACCTGATGAAGATCACGCATGTCGCGCGCGGCGAGGAATGGCTCGCCTCCGTGCCGAAGCACATCCTCATCTACCAGTATCTCGGGCTCGAGCCGCCGGTTTTCATGCACCTGTCGCTGATGCGCAATCACGACAAGTCGAAGCTGTCGAAACGCAAGAACCCGACCTCGATCTCCTACTATTCCGCGCTCGGCTACCTGCCGGAAGCGCTGATGAACTTCCTCGGCCTGTTCTTCATCCAGATCGCCGAAGGTGAAGAGCTGCTGACCATGGATCAGCTCGCCGAAAAGTTCGACCCGGAAAACCTCTCCAAGGCCGGCGCGATCTTCGACATCCAGAAGCTCGACTGGCTGAACGGCCGGTGGCTGCGCGAGCAGCTTTCGGAGGAAGAGTTCGTCCAGCGCGTGCTGTCCTGGGCGATGGAGAACGACCGTGTCCGCCAGGGCCTGAAGCTCTCGCAGTCGCGCATCTCCAAGCTCGGCGAACTGCCCGACCTTGCCGGCTTCCTGCTGAAGTCCGATCTCGGCCTGACGCCGGAGGCCTTTGCCAAGGTGAAATCGACGCCGGAAGAAATCCTCGAAGTGCTCAATCAGGTCCAACCCGACCTCGAAAAGATGCCGGAATGGACCGTCGAGAGCATCGAAGCGGAACTGCGCGCCAGCGCCGACAGGCTCGGCAAGAAGCTGAAGGTCGTGGTCGCCCCGCTCTTCGTCGCCGTCTCCGGCTCGTCGCGCTCGCTGCCGCTGTTCGATTCGATGGCCATCCTCGGCCGCTCCGTCGTGCGCCAGCGCCTGAAGGTGGCCGCACAGGTGGTCGCCTCGATGGCCGGCAGTGGAAAGTAAGGAAGCAAAAACAATGAACGAGAAGACAGAAACCGCCCTTTCCTCGGACCCGACGGAAGTCCGCCGCCAGAAGCTCGACCAGCTGCGCCAGACCATCGGCGACGTCTATCCGGCGCATTTCCACCGGACGATGACCAATGCCGAGCTTGCGGCGAAATACGAGACGCTGGAACTCGACACCGAGAGCGGCGACGTCGTGACGGTCGCCGGCCGCGTCTATTCTTCGCGCAATTCCGGCATGTTCATGGATATCCATGACGCCTCGGGCAAGATCCAGATCTTCAGCCACAAGGACACCACGCCGGAAGAGGCGCGTGCCCTGCTGCCGATGATCGACATCGGCGACATCATCGGTGTGACGGGCGTCGTGCGCCGCACCAAGCGCGGCGAACTGACGATCAACGCGCAAGAGATCGTCATGCTGACGAAGACCCTCTTGCCGATGCCGGAAAAGTGGCATGGCGTGGCGGATGTCGAAATCCGCTATCGCAAGCGCCATCTCGACATCATGACCAACGAGGAATCCAAGCTCCGCTTCCAGCAGCGTTCGAAGATCGTCTCGGGCATCCGCCGCTTCATGGAAAACGACGGCTTCATGGAAGTCGAGACGCCTATGCTGCACTCCGTCTATGGCGGCGCGACGGCCGAGCCCTTCAAGACGCACCACAACACGCTGAAGCTCGACATGTTCCTGCGCATCGCGCCGGAACTGTTCCTGAAGCGCACGCTGGTCTCGGGCCTGACCGACAAGGTGTTCGAGATCAACCGCAACTTCCGCAATGAGGGCGTATCGACCCGGCACAATCCCGAATTCACGATGATGGAATGCTACTGGGCCTATGCCGACTACGAGGACATCATGGACCTCGTGGAGCGCCTCTTCGCCGAGCTGGCAGTCAAGATCCACGGCTCGACAGAATTCGCCTATGGCGACAAGGAACTCTCCTTCAAGGGTCCGTTCAAGCGCGTGCCGATGCCTGACGCCGTCAAGGAAGCGACCGGCATCGACTTCCTCGCCATCAAGACCGACGAGGAGGCCCGCGCCGCCGCCAAGGCAGCCGGCTTTGAAGTCGAGAAGGACTGGACCTGGGGCGAATGCCTGGCCTTCATCTTCGAGGAGAAGGTCGAGCCGACGCTGATCCAGCCCTCGCATGTCACGCATTTCCCGAAGGACATCTCGCCCTTCGCCAAGGAAGTGCCGGGCGAACCGCGCCTCGTCGAGCGTTTCGAGACCTATTGCAACACCTGGGAACTCGGCAACGCCTTCTCCGAGCTCAATGACCCCGAAGAGCAACGCGCCCGCATGGTCGAGCAGCTCGAACAGGCCCATGCGCGTGGTGAGAAGTCCAAGCAGCTCGACGACGAGTTCCTCGACGCCATTGACCAGGGCATGCCGCCGGCCGGCGGCCTCGGCATCGGCGTCGATCGCCTGATCATGTTGCTCACCAACGCGCCGTCGATCCGCGACGTCATCCTCTTCCCGGCGCGCCGCGCGAAGAGCGACTGAGCACCGACGCCGCACCAGCCTTCCACCCTTAAAAAGCGCTCCCCACGGGGCGCTTTTTTGTTGCGCGGCAGCGCCGCGCAGCACCAGCCACACACAAGCCATCGCCGCGAGAATGGGCGGACTTACGTGTGCCCATGGGTTCGTCACAGGCTGTTTCGGAACGTATCAAGCACGCGCGCTGCCACCACCGAGGATAGACATGACGAACTACAGCGCCCATATCAACGAAGACGTGCTCCGGACCTGGTTTTCAGCAAAAACCCTTGCGGATCCTCAACTGGCACGGTTCATCGAAACCCATGACCTGCAGAAGATAAAGCCGACGTTCAAGGATATCTGCAACCGCCTGTTCGGTTGCGACAATCCTTATCATGCCTATCGGCCGGAGCTCCTGCCTTCACCGATGTCCTATACCCCGCATATCGGCCCGGCGACGCTGGGCGCGATCGAGGCTGCACTTGGCCGCCGACCCAGCTTCGGCCTGGAGGTCGGCAGCTTCATCGGCAGCAGCGCAACGATCCTCGGTTCCTGGCTGCGTGAAACCGGCGGAACCCTGATGTGCATCGACACCTGGTGCGGCGACATCAACATGTGGCTTCTCGGGAATTTTTCGGGAACCATGCGGAAGATGGACGGAAATCCGGTCATCTTCGACCATTTCATGAACGCGATGTTCAACAACGGCCTCACCGAAACGGTCGTGCCGTTCCGCGTTTCCTCGATCGTTGCCGCCAGAACCCTCAAGGTCCTCAACTACGACATCGATTTCGTCTATCTCGACTCCGCCCACGAATGCGGCGAGACCTTCCTCGAACTGTCGCTGTACTACGACCTTCTTCCGCAGGGCGGCGTCATCATCGGCGATGACTATCTGATGTTCCCCGCGGTCAAGCACGACGTCGACCTGTTCTGCAAGATCAACAACCTCCAGCTGAACTTCACAGGGGAAGGCGATACCTGGCTGATCCAGAAGCCGGTACACATCGAAACGGCGGCCGTCGTCGAGGTGGTAGCGGAAGACGCCTGAGAGGCACCGCCACGGCACAGGCCTTGAACGGCCGCTGATCTTCAGTGGCTGCTTGCCGCGACCTCGTGCGTGCCGCCCTCCGCGGCGGCCGCACTTTCCGCCGGAGCACCGTCGCCGGCCCCCTCTTTCGCCTCGCCACCAATCGCAGCCGTCTCGGTGCCATCAACAGCACTCGGATCGACGCAATCCGCGCGGTCTTCCATCGCAGTCACGATGACCTTGATCTCATCCAGCGAAAGTTCCTTGCGTTCGCCGTAGAATTCACCGTTGCCCGCCGGCTGCCCGGTCGTGTAGCGCGCGACGAACGGCGCCGCCATGCCGGGAATGGCGGCAGGATTGCGCGCGAAAAGCACCTCGGCACCGATGGCCCGGCCACGCATGTCGGCCCGGTTCACCGGACCGGCGGCATCGAGCAGGATGACCTGGTAGAGGTCGGCTTCCTCATTGTTGGACACGGCGCCGGCGACGCGCAGCGCCGTCTTGATGCGCACATCCCCGTCCTTGGCGTCCGAGCGCACATATTTACGCAACCATTGCTGGCCATTCCTATCGAGGCGAACGATGGACACCGTCGTGCAGACGGCGCCCGACACCTGTTCTGCCGGTGGCCCGAGCAGCGCATCGCGCCCGACAAAAATCGCGGCCGCCCCTGAGGCACTCGTCAACACGACGATGCCGGTGACGATGATCAGAAGCTTCCGGGACAAGCGGAAGGAGGTCGGAAGGAACTTCACGGGCGATGGTCTTCTCTTAAAACGCAGGAACACGAACGCGCCGAGAGCGCGCGAACTGCCCGCACTCTACAGGCCGTGCGTTTCGGAAGTTTTAAACGCGGGGCGTCCGATTTCGGGACGCTGTTGCGAATGATTTGCAATTGCGTTGACAGAAGCAAAAACAGCCCTATAGTTTAATGCAACTCATTCGCAAAAGCACATCAGGAGAACCGATGCTCCGCCGTTCATTTCATGCCCTTCTTCTCAGCCTGCCGCTCCTTGGTGCGGCCCCTGCTTTTTCCCCCGCCTTCGCCCAGGAAAAACCGAAGGTCGTCACGACCTTCACCATCATCGCCGACATCGCAGCGAATGTGGCGGGCGATGCCGCCGTGGTCGAATCCATCACCAAGCCCGGCGCCGAGATCCACAACTACCAGCCGACCCCGCGCGACATCCTGAAGGCACAGGATGCCAAGCTGGTTTTGTGGAACGGGCTGAACCTCGAACTCTGGTTCCAGAAATTCCTCGCCAATCTCGGCGACGTGCCGAACGTTACCGTCAGCGACGGCATCGAGCCGATGAGCATCGTGCAGGGCCCCTATGAGGGCAAGCCGAACCCGCATGCCTGGATGTCTCCGGCCAACGCGCTCGTCTATGTCGAGAACATCCGCAAGGCACTGGTCGCGCTCGATCCCGCCAATGCCGCGACCTACGATGCCAATGCCAAGGCCTATAGCGCGAAGATCACGACACTCGGCGCGGAGATGAAGGCGAAGATCGACGCATTGCCGGAAGAAAAGCGCTGGCTCGTCACCAGCGAAGGCGCCTTCAGCTATCTCACCCGCGATTTCGGCCTGAAGGAACTCTTCCTCTGGCCGATCAACGCCGACCAGCAGGGCACGCCCAAGCAGGTGAAGGCGGTGATCGACGCGGTGCGCGAACACAACATCCATGTCGTCTTCTCCGAAAGCACCGTTTCCGCCGACCCGGCAAAACAGGTCGCCGCCGAAACGGGCGCAGCCTATGGCGGCGTGCTCTATGTCGACTCGCTGAGCGAGGTGGATGGCCCCGTGCCGACCTATCTCGATCTCCTGCGCGTCACATCGGAGACCATCGTGAAGGGTCTGTCACAATGATGATGGGCGGCAGGCCGAAGAAGGTGGACGGCATTCGCGCCGAGGACGTGACCGTCACCTACCGCAACGGCCACACGGCGCTGACGCATGCCAGCTTCTCCGTGCCGAAGGGTACGATCACCGCCCTTGTCGGCGTCAACGGCGCCGGCAAGTCCACGCTCTTCAAGGCGATCATGGGCTTCGTGCCGGTCGCCGCCGGCAGGGTGACGATCCTCGGCCTCTCGGTGAAGGAGGCGCTGAAGAAGAACCTCGTCGCCTATGTGCCGCAGGCGGAAGAGGTCGACTGGACCTTTCCCGTGCTCGTCGAGGACGTCGTGATGATGGGCCGCTACGGCCACATGAACTGGCTGCGCATCCCGACGAAACGCGACCACGAGATGGTCGACGAGGCCCTTGCCCGCGTGAACATGACCGCCTTCCGCAAGCGCCAGATCGGCGAGCTCTCGGGCGGACAGAGAAAACGCGTCTTCCTCGCCCGCGCGCTCGCACAGGAAGGCCAGGTGATCCTCCTCGACGAACCCTTCACCGGCGTCGATGTGAGAACCGAAGAGCAGATCGTCGAACTGCTCGGCAAGCTGCGCGACGAAGGCCGCGTCATGCTGGTCTCCACGCACAATCTCGGCAGCGTTCCCGATTTCTGCGACCGCACCGTCTTCGTGAAAGGCACCGTCATCGCCTCCGGCCCGACGGCCGAGACCTTTACCGAAGCCAATCTCGAGCGTGCCTTCGGCGGCGTGCTGCGCCACTTCATCCTCGGGGGCCATGACCTGCACGACGACGAGGACAAGCGCTCCGTCAAGGTCATCACCGACGACGAACGCCCCTTCGTCATCTACGGCGAGCGCGACACGGAGAAGACGCCGTGATCGACATGCTCCTCGAGCCTTTCGGCTACGGATACATGGTGAATGCCATGTGGGTGAGTGCACTGGTCGGCTGCATCTGCGGCTTCCTTTCCGCCTATCTCATGCTGAAGGGCTGGTCGCTGATCGGCGACGCGCTCTCCCATTCCATCGTGCCCGGCGTTGCCGGTGCCTACATGCTGGGCCTGCCCTTTGCAGCCGGCGCCTTTCTTTCCGGCGGGCTTGCCGCCGCCGCGATGCTCTTCCTCAACCGCAAGACGCGATTGAAGGAAGATGCAATCATCGGCATGATCTTCTCCTCGTTCTTCGGCCTCGGCCTCTTCATGGTCTCGCTCGCACCGACCCCGGTGAACATCCAGACCATCGTGCTCGGCAATATCCTCGCCGTCAGCCCGGAGGATACGATCCAGCTCGCCATCATCGGCGTCGTTACGCTCGTCATCCTGCTCTTGAAGTGGAAGGACCTGATGGTCACCTTCTTCGACGAAAGCCATGCCCGCTCGATCGGCCTCAATCCGACAGGCCTGAAGATCCTGTTCTTCACGCTGCTCAGCGCCTCGACGGTCGCAGCCATGCAGACGGTCGGCGCCTTTCTGGTCATCGCCATGGTGGTGACGCCGGGCGCGACCGCCTATCTGCTGACAGACCGCTTCCAGCGGCTGATCACGATCGCCGCCGCGCTGGGCGCCGGCACCAGCTTTGTCGGCGCCTATATCTCCTACTTTCTCGACGGCGCGACGGGCGGCATCATCGTCGTGCTGCAGACTGCGATCTTCCTTGCCGCCTTCCTCTTCGCACCGAAACACGGCCTTCTTGCCGCGCGCCGCAGGAGCCGCCGTGCGCTTGAAACCCTGGGGGCCAAGCAGCCATGAACGAGACCCTCGAACTCGCAATCATGCCCTTCCAGCTCGCCTTCATGCAGAACGCCTTTCTGGTGACACTGATGATCGCGGTGCCGATGGCGCTGCTCTCCTGCTATCTCGTGCTGAAGGGCTGGTCGCTGATGGGCGATGCAGTCTCGCATGCCGTTCTGCCGGGCGTCGTCATCGCGTATGTCGTGGGCCTGCCCTTCGCGACAGGTGCCTTCGTCGCGGGCCTGTTTTGCGCCCTTTCGGCCGGCTATCTCAAGGACAACAGCCGGGTGAAGGAGGACACCATCCTCGGCATCGTCTTTTCCGGCATGTTCGCCCTCGGCCTTGTTCTCTATGTGAAGATCCAGCCGGATATCCATCTCGACCACATCCTCTTCGGTGACATGCTCGGCATCGCCACGTCCGATCTCGTGGAAACGGCGGCGATCGCAGCGGCCGCGACGGCCTTCATCCTTCTCTTCCGCAAGGACCTCCTGGTGCATGCCTTCGACAGACAGCACGCCTCGGCCATCGGCCTGCCGGTGAAACTGCTGCATTACGGTCTGCTCGCCGTTCTGTCCCTCGTCGTCGTCGGTGCGCTGAAGGCGGTCGGCATCATCCTCGCCATCGCCATGCTGGTCGCGCCGGGCGCCATCGCCACCCTCGTCACACGGCGCTTTCCGAGCATGCTCATGGTTGCCGTCGCCGTCGCCCTTGGTGCCACCTTCTTCGGGATCTGGCTGAGCTTCCTCATCGACAGCGCCCCGGCCCCGACCATCGTGCTGCTGATGACCATTCTCTTCATACTCGCCTTCCTGTGGCAGGTGCTCCAGAGCCGGAAACCGGCACAGGAGGCCGGAAAACAGGCCTGAACGGCCACGGTTTGCGGCTCAGTCGACAGCCGTGCGCTTTCCGTCTATCGTCCGCCGCAATCCGCCGTTCCTGCTTCGCGGGCGGCGGCGCAACGAACGAAAACAACACGCAACGGGACGGCATGGCGCATATCGGTATCGTCGGCGGCGGCCTCATGGGCTGCGCCACAGCGCTCAATCTCTTGGAACAGGGCCACAGCGTCACCATTCTCGAGCGCGATGCCGGCGGGCTGCCGGCGTCCGTCGGAAATGCGGGCATCCTGGCCGTGCCGGAAATCGATCCGCTCGCCCGGCTCGACATGCTGCTCTCGGTGCCGAAATGGCTGCTCGATCCGCTGGGGCCTTTGGCCCTGCGCTGGCAGGACCTGCCGGCGCTCACCCCCTGGCTGATCCGTTTCCTTCTCTCCGCCCGCGCCGGCAAGGCTGCGGAAAGCCGCATGGCGCTGCTCCACCTGATGAAATCGGCGGAAGCCGATCATGCCCGCCTCGGCGCGATGGCCGGCATCTCCGGCCATATGCGCGACACGGGTGCGCTGACGGTCTTCGACAGCGTGGCAGCACGTGACAAGGCGTTTGCAAACGAGATAGAGAATGCCAGGCTGCTCGGCTGCAACGTCGAGACGCTGGATGTGGCGGAAGCCCGTCGCCGCGTGCCGGCACTTTCCGGCCCCTTCGCCGGCGCCACCTTCAACGATGGATACAAGACCTTCGAATATCCGCTAACCTTCCTGCGACGGCTGCAGGCGCTGCTGCGCGAACGGGCGGCGCTGATCGACGCCACCGTGTCGCGGGTCGCCCGCACGGAGAGCGGCATCTCCGTGACGACCGAAGGCGGCCGGACCTTCACCTTCGATCGCCTTGCCATTACCGCGGGCGTCTGGTCGCGCCGCTTCGTCGCCGATCTCGGGCTGAAAGTGTTGCTCGAGACCGAACGCGGCTACAATACCACGTTCATGAACCCGTCGACGGCACTCGAAATGCCGGTCTTCTTCTCCGAGCACGGCTTCGTGGCGACGCCTTTCGAAAATGCGCTGCGCATCGGCGGTGCCGTGGAGCTTGCCTCGCCGGACGCACCCGCAAACTACAAGCGCGCCGCCGCCATGCGCCGGAAGATGCGCCGCTATGTCCCTGATCTTCAGGAGGAAGGCGGCACCGAATGGATGGGGCGGCGCCCTTCCACTCCGGATTCAGTACCCGTCATCAGCCTGCACCCGGGCGATCCACGCATCGCCTTCGCCTTCGGCCATGGTCATCTCGGCCTCACGCTTTCCGCAACGACGGGCCGCCATGTGGCGCGCCTGCTCGCGGGCGAAGGCGAAAGCGCACTTGCCCCCTTCTCCATCGCCCGCTTCCAGTAGGAAGCGCGATCACAAGAAACCCCATAAGAACAACAAGAAAGAGATACACCATGCACAAGGTTATTTTCGATACGGACCCCGGCGTCGACGACGCGATGGCGCTGCTGTTCCTGCACAATCATCCCGGGATCGACCTCATCGGCATCACCACTGTCTTCGGCAATGCCGCCATCGAGACCACGACACGCAACGCGCTGTTCCTGAAGCGCGAATGGGGCATTGCGGCCCCCGTCGCCCGCGGCGACGGCAAGACCTACAACCCGATGCGCAACCCGATCGACTGGCCGGTGATGATCCATGGTCATGACGGGCTCGGCAACATCGACGTGCCCGACACGATCGACCTGCCACTCGACCCGCGCCCGGCGCACCGCTTCATCATCGAGACGGTGCGGGCCAATCCCGGCGAAGTGACGCTCATCGCCGTCGGCCGCATGTCGAACCTTGCCTATGCGCTGAAGGAAGACCCCGGTATCGCAGGCCTCGTCAAGCAGGTCATCATCATGGGCGGCGCCTTCGACGTTCCCGGCAACATCACGCCGGCAGCGGAAGCCAACATCCACGGCGACCCGGAAGCCGCCGACGCGGTGATGGCGGCACCGTGGAAGGTCGTGGTCGTCGGCCTCGACGTAACAATGAAGACCGTGATGACCCGCAGGCGCCTTGCCGAACTCACCGAGAGGAACGGCACGCACCTGAAGTTGCTCTCCAACATCTCGCAGTTCTACATCGACTTCTACGGCCAGCACGTGAAGGACGAGGGCATGGTGGTGCATGACAGCTGCGCCTGCATCTACCTGGTCGCGCCGGAGCTCTTCACCACACGCCCCGGCGCCATCCGCGTCGTCGCCGGCGGCATTGCCGACGGTCAGACGATCCAGAAGCCGGATGCCCGCACGTTCCCGCCCGGCAACTGGGACGATCTGCCGAGCCAGCATGCCTGCATCGGCATCGATGCGGAAAAGGTGATGGACCTGCTCGACGAGACGCTCGTGCGATAGGACGGAGCAGCCGGCCGGGGACTACCGCCCGCCGGCTCGTTCCCGCCACCAGCGCAGCACACGCAACGCCCTCAGCGTGATCCAGCGCGAGGGCTTTCCCACCTCTTCCATCTCGAACCATACCGGCCCTTTCAGCTGCCAGTCGAGCGGCCAGGTACCGTCTTCCGACTGCCGGGAGCGAAGATGATCGATGGCCTCGCCAAGCCTGGAATCCGGTGGTGTGCCGTCCACCAGGGAAGCCGTGCGAAAATAGTCGAGCCCGCGCAGAAGATCGTAGCGCCAGCGGTACGGGTGGAGGAAGGCCAGATAGCGCATATCGGCCGGCACGCCGCTGACCAGACGGCGAAAGAGGCCCCGTTTCAAGAGATATTCTTCACCGGCCGAGCGCGCAGCACGCGTTCCCGGCGTTGCGCCCACGGCGGTTTCGTATTCCAGAAGACCTTCCAGCACATTGACCGTAGAATGGAAGGAAGAACGGTGCGAGCCGTTGCAGCGCTCGCAGTTCCAGCCGCCATCCGGCTGCCGCTCGCCGAGAAGACGCGCGACAATCGGCGAGACGTCGACGCCGAAATAGGCGCCCGTAATCACCGTTCGCCCGTTGATGCACTCCTCCACCTCGCCTTCCCGATAGGGCTGTCCATCATGATCCCAGCGTGAATTGCGTCCGATGAGGTCGACCGTTCGCCGTGCCCGTTCACTCGATGGATCGAGGCCGAAATCGTAGAGTTGCTGGAGCGAGAAGCAGGTGGCGGTCCAGGCCTGGCCGAATTCACGCCATTTCTCTTCGGTGTAGTTCGCCGGCAGGAAGGCGCCACCGGCCCATTGCCCGTCCTCATCCTGGTGGGAGAGAAGTCTTGCACCCCAACCTTCGGTCTCCACCCGCGCACGCTCGGCCCACCATTCCGCCTCCGGCACGTCGAGAAGATCGCGCATCACCTGCCAGCGGATCGCGGGATCCGAAGCAAGAAGCCAGTCGATGACGGAGCTGGTGGACGCCATGCGGCAAGCCTACCAGCCCTGCTTGTGTCTGGCTATTGCGCCGCCGCCGGCAACTGCCAGTCGATCGGCTGGCGTCCGTGCTGCTCAAGAAAGGCATTCGCCTTGGAGAACGGCCGCGAGCCGAGAAAGCCGTTATGGGCAGACAGCGGCGAAGGATGGGCGGACCGCAGGACGAGGTGACGATCCCGGTCGACGAAAGCCGCCTTCTTCTGGGCATAGGAGCCCCAGAGGATGAACACAACGGGCTTTTCCTGCTCGTTGACAGCGCGGATGACCGCATCGGTGAACCGTTCCCAGCCACGCCCCTGGTGCGAGGCCGCGCGGCCCATCTCCACGGTCAGCACGCTGTTCAAGAGCAGGACGCCCTGCTTGGCCCAATGCTCCAGAAATCCGTGGCGGGCCGGCGGGATACCGAGGTCCTCCTGCATTTCCTTGTAGATGTTGACCAGCGATGGCGGGGTGCGCACGCCCGGCTGCACGGAAAAGCAGAGCCCGTGCGCCTGCCCCTCGCCGTGATAGGGATCCTGCCCGAGGATGACGACGCGCACATCTGCAAGCGGCGTCAGGTCAAGGGCCCGGAAGTACTCCGACCCCTTGGGGAAGATGCGCCGTCCTGCCTCTTTCTGCTCCAGCAGGAAGGCCCTGAGGTCGGCCATGTAGGGGCTGGAGAACTCCACCGCCAAAGGCGCCTTCCAGCTTTCCCCCACCTTTACTTCACCCGCTGCCATCGCCTGCTCCCGCCAAACTTTTCGAGAAAGCGGAGCTTAGCGCCTGACGACGGCGAGAACCGGCCGCAAGGCCAGTCATCCACAGCTAATCTTGCCCGACGCCAAGCACGGACATCAGGTTTTTCATGCGTGCAGCGGCGAGGTCCGGCCTGTCGAGCACGTTGGCCCGGTCGGCCAGGCGGAAGACTTCGGCATAATGCAGAAGGCCCCGGGCCGACTGCATGCCATCAGGCATGGTGAAATGGTCCTGGTGACCGTTCAGCCAGGCGAGGAAGACGACGCCCGCCTTGTAGTACGGTGTCGGCGCCTCGAAGATCTTGCGCGAAAGCGGGACCGTCGGCGCGATGACGGCGCGAAAGGTGCCAACATCGCCAGCCGCAAGCGCTGCAAGCGCCTTGGAAGCCTGCGGCGCCACCGCATCGAAGATGCCAAGCAGGGCGTGACTGTATCTCTGCCCGTCCCCCTCGATCAGTTCGGCGTAATTGAAGTCGTCGCCCGTAAAGCAGAGCACACCCTCGGGCAACCGATTGCGCAGCGCCACCTCACAGGCATTGTCGAGCAGCGAAATCTTGATGCCCTCGACCTTGTCGCGGTTCTCGGCGATGATCGACAGGACCGTTTCCAGCGCCGGCTCGAAAGTCCCGGAACCCCAGTAACCGGCAAGCTGCGGGTCAAACATGTCGCCCAGCCAGTGCAGCACGACCTTGTCCTTCGCCTGGCCGAGAATATGGCCGTAGACCCTGCGGTAATCGTCCGGCGAGGCCGCCAGGCGGGCGAGTGCCCGGCTCGCCATCATAATGGCACGGCCGCCGTGTTTTTCCACGAAACCGACCTGCTCCTCATAGGCCCGAATCACGTCGTCCAGCGAACGGGCATCGGCGGGGTTGAGGTGATCTGTGCCCGCACCGCAGGCAAGATCGGCACCCGGCACGGTCTTCGCCTCGGCGAGCGAGCGGCGGATCAGCTCCTGCGCGCCGGCCCAGTCGAGCCCCATGCCGCGCTGCGCCGTGTCCATCGCCTCGGCGATCCTGAAGCCGAGCGACCAGAGGTGATGCCGGAACGCCATCGTACGCTCCCAGTCGATGGCCGGCGCCTCCCAGGGCCGCGCATCGCGGCGCGGATCGGAAACCACATGGGCCGCCGCATAGGCGATGCGGCTGAAGGTCAGCACAACGGAGGGGCGCGGAAGCGGCGTCCCGACAAGATCGTAGCGGGAAAGGCCGCCATCCGGCAGCGGCAGGGTAAGGCTGATCGGCATGAAATCCTCCCGAGGTTTTTCAGGCAATAATTTAGATCGTTCCAAATTTCAAGATGGATTTTTTGAACGGCCGGTCGCCGCAGTCGAGCAGATTCGGATGAATTTGAGGATCAGGCCCTTTGATTTCCCTCTCGGCAACGCCAAAAACAACCGAAAAATATCGAAAATCAGTCTGAACCGCAATATCGGCGCGATCTGATAAGAATGCGAACAATCCAGAAGACATCCAAGCACTGTCACCGCAGAGCCTACGCGAACGCACTTGACAAATTTGGAACGATCCAATTATGTTGCGCCAACAAACAGCGAAAATGATCGCCGCACAGGGAGGAAGACCGTGAACAAGAGCCGGGTGACCGTCGTCGATATTGCACGCGCCGCCGGCGTGTCGAAGTCGACCGTCTCGCTCGTCCTGCAGGCAAGCCCCCTGGTGAACGAGGTGACCCGCGCCAAGGTGAACGCCGTCATTCGCGACCTCGGTTACGTGTACAATCGCGGCGCGGCGAACCTGCGCCAGTCCGCCCCCTCGCGGATCATCGGCATCATCGTCAACGACCTCACCAATTCCTTCTTCGCCGAGCTTGCTGTCGGCATGGACATGGTCATGCAATCGGCCGGCTACGTGCAGTTCCTGTCGAATTCGGCTGAGAGCGTCGACCGCCAGCGCGAGGTTATCGCCTCGATGCGCGAGCACGGCATTGCCGGCCTCATTCTGTCGCCGGCCCGCGGCACGGAGGCGGCTGATCTGAAACCGCTCGCTGCCAGCGGCATCCCGGTCGTCGCCGTGGTGCGCAACGTCATCGGCGCCAAGGTCTCGACGCTGTTCTCCGACAATTATGCCGGCGCAAAGGATGCCGTCCGGCACCTCGTCTCGCTCGGCCATACCCACATCGCCTTCCTCGGCGGCATCGCCAACACGACGGTCTTTGCCGAGCGCGTCGAAGGCTGGCGGGACGCCCTTGCCGAAGCAGGGCTCGCAGCGCCGGACCGGCTCGTCATCAGCACGGCGGCCTCGCGCGCCGGCGGCGTTGCCGCCATCGAACGCGCGCTGCTGCTGCCCGAAGCGCCGACCGCCGCGCTGTGCTTCAACGACGCAGCCGCCTTCGGCGTCTGCGACGGCCTGCGTGCCGCCGGCAAGGAGCCCGGCCGCGACTTCGCCGTCGTCGGCTTCGACGACGTGATCGAGGCCCAGACCGCCGTGCCGGCGCTGACGACGGTGTCCGTCGACCCCCAGGGCATGGGCCGGCGCGCCGCGCAACTCTTGCTGAAACAGATCAATGCCGGCCGGGTGGAACCCGAGACCATCGTCAGCTCCGTGCGCCTCGTCGTGCGCCAGAGCTGCGGCGCCGGCCAGACGGACAGGACGAGGAGGATTTCCGCATGACACGGTGGGGTTTGGTCGGCGCCAGCACGATCGCGAAGGAATGGGTGATCGGCGCGATCCGCGCGACGGGCGGCGATGTCGTATCCGTGATGAGCACGAGCGCCGAGCGGGGCCGCACCTATGCGGACGCACAGCGCATCGCAAAGTCGGTCACGACGCTCGCCGATCTGCTTGACGATCCGGAGATCGACGCCGTCTACATCTCGACGACGAACGAACTGCACCGCGACCAGGCCCTCGCCGCAGCGAAGGCGGGCAAGCACATCCTGTGCGAAAAGCCGCTTGCCCTCTCGCTCGACGACGCCCGCGCCATGATCGCGGCAGCCAAGGCGTCCGGCGTAGTGCTCGCGACGAACCACCACCTGCGCAACGCCGCGACGCATCGGGCAATGCGCGAAGCCATCAAGGCCGGGCGCATCGGCAAGCCGCTGTCGGCCCGCGTCTTCCACGCCGTCTACCTGCCGCCGCACCTGCAGGGCTGGCGGCTCGACAAGCCGGAGGCCGGCGGCGGCGTCATCCTCGACATCACCGTGCACGACGCCGATACCCTGCGCTTCGTGCTCGACGACGATCCGGCGGAAGCCGTCGCCTTCTCGCAGGCTGGCGGCATGGGCAAGGCAGGACTGGAGGATGCGGTGATGGGCGTGCTGCGCTTCCGCTCCGGCACGATCGCGCAGTTCCACGACGGCTTCACCACGAAATTCGCGGAAACCGGCCTAGAAGTCCATGGCACGGAGGGCTCGCTGATCGGCCGCAACGTCATGACGCAGCGCCCCACCGGCACGGTGACGCTCCGGGATGCCGACGGCGAGCACGAGCTGCCGCTCGACCACCGCAATCTCTATGAGACCACCCTTGCCGCCTTCCACGCCGCCATTGCCGGCAAGGGAACGCCATCGGCCACCGGCGAGGACGGTATCTGGTCGCTGGCAACAGGCCTTGCCGTCGTCGAAGCGGCGCGCACGGGCCATGCGGTTCGCATCGAGCCGGGACTGTGAGCCCCATGAGCAAGCATATCACCCCACGCGAGGCGGCAGGCCTGATCCCCGACGGCGCCATTGTTTCCGTCTCCTCCTCCTCCGGCCTCGGCTGCCCGGACCTGATGCTGAAGGCGATCGGCGAACGTTTCGACGAAACGGGCCATCCGAAGAGCCTGACGACGCTGCACCCCATCGCCGCCGGCGACATGAGCGGCATCAAGGGTGTCGACCACATCGCGAAAAAGGGCCTGCTGAAGAAGATCATCGGCGGCTCGTATCCGTCCGGACCCTCGTCTTCCGAACCGCCGCTGATCTGGCAGATGATCGGCAAGGATGAGGTGGCCGCCTACAACATCCCCTCCGGTATCCTCTTCGACATGCACCGCGAGGCCGCCGCAAAGCGCCCCGGCGTCATCACCAAGGTCGGCCTTGAAACTTTTGTCGACCCAAGCCGCGAAGGCTGCGCGATGAACGCCTCCGCCGCAAACGAACCGGTGGTGGAGAAGATCACCTTCGCCGGCGAGGAATGGCTCTACTTCAAGGCGATCGCGCCTCACGTGGCGATCATCCGCGCCACCACCGCCGACGAGCGCGGCAACCTCACCTACGAACACGAGGGCGCCTACCTCGGCGGGCTCGACCAGGCGCTCGCCGCCCGCAACAATGGCGGTATCGTCATCGCACAGGTCAAGCGCATCACCAAGGACGGCTCCCTGAAGCCGCACGACGTGCGCGTGCCCGGCGTGCTGGTCGACTATATCGTGGTCGACCCGGAACAGAAGCAGACGACGCAGACGCTGTATGATCCCGCCATTTCCGGCGAGATCTTCCGTCCGCTCGGCACATTCCGCGTGCCGGAATTCAACATCCAGAAGGTCATTGCCCGTCGGGTCGCCGAGGAGCTGGAAGCCGGCAGCGCCGTCAATCTCGGCTTCGGCATCTCCGCCAACGTACCGCGCATCCTGCTTGAAGAGGGCCTGCACGGCGCCGTCACCTGGGTCATCGAGCAGGGCGCGGTCGGCGGCGTGCCGCTGCTCGATTTCGCCTTCGGCTGCGCCTCGAACGCCGACGCCTTCATGCCTTCGCCCTACCAGTTCACCTATTTCCAGGGCGCCGGCTTCGATGCCTCGCTGCTCTCCTTCCTGGAAATCGGCAAGGACGGCTCGGTGAACGTTTCGAAACTCTCCTTCCGCCCGCATGTAACGGCAGGGGCCGGCGGCTTCGTCGACATCACGGCGCGGGCAAAGAAGATCATCTTCTCCGGCATGTTCAATGCCGGCGCGAAGCTTGCGATCGAAGGCGGCAAGCTGGTGATCGAGAAGGAAGGCAAGCTGAAGAAACTGGTCAATGCCGTCGAACATGTCACCTTCTCCGGACCGCGCGGCGTGGCGCAGGGGCAGGACATCACCTATGTCACCGAGCGCTGCGTCATGAAGCTGACGCCGGAGGGTATCGTGCTCACCGAGATCGCACCCGGCGTCGACCTCAAGACACATATCCTCGACCAGTCGGAGTTCGCGCTGATCGTTTCACCCGATCTCAAGGTGATGGACGCAAAGCTCTTCACCGATGCGCCGACCGGCCTCACGCTGCCCGAAAAGGCGCCGCGCAAGCTGGTGGGGGCCACCCATGGCTGAACAGCGCATCCGCATCTCCATCGAAGGCCCCGTCGCGACGATTACCGCCGCACGTCCGGAAAAGCTCAACGCCTTCGACATCGACATGTTGAAGGAGCTTTCGGCCGCCTGCGACACCATCGAGGAAAATGCCGCGGTGCGCGTCGCCATTCTCACCGGCGAGGGCAAGGCCTTTTCGGCCGGCGGCGATATCCGGGCCTGGGCCGGCATGGAGGCGAGCACGTTCGGTCATGCGTGGGTACGCTTCGGCCATCGTGTCTTCGAGCGGCTGGCGACTTTGCGCATGCCGCTGATCGCTGCCGTTAACGGCCATGCGCTTGGCGGCGGGCTGGAACTGGCGGCCGCAGCCGATATCCGCATCGCGGAAACCCAGGTGAAGATCGGCCTGCCGGAAGCCGGCCTCGGCATGGTGCCCGGCTGGTCCGGCACGCAGCGGCTGGTAAAGCGCTTTGGCGCACAGGCGGTGCGCCGGATGCTGCTCGGCGGCGAGGTACTGACAGCGGTAGAGGCCCAGATTGCCGGCATCATCGACCAGGTCGTCGAGACAGGCACGGCCGTCGAAGCCGCAAAGGCCTACGCAGCGCGCATCGCAGCGCGCGGGCCGGCGGCAACGGAGGTGTCGAAGCTTATGATCGCGGTGGCGAACGGCGAGGACAATGGTGCGGCGGTGGAGGCCCTCGGCTCGATCCTCGTCGCCAAGACCGGGGACCTGAAGGAAGGTGTCGCCGCCTTCACGGGCAAACGCCCTGCCGATTTCAAGGGAGAATGGTAATGACCACGCATGTGAAACCCAAGGCGCTCGAAAACTTCAAGGAGCGCGATTTCCGCATGCTGATCGACGGCATCTGGACGGAGGGCGCCGGCGATCCGATCGAACGCATCGCGCCGGGCCATGGCATCGTGGTCAGCCGCTACCCGGCCGGCAGCAAGGCCGATGCCGAACGCGCCATCGCCGCCGCACGCAAGGCCTTCGACGACGGGCCATGGCCGTCCATGACCGGCGCCGAACGCTCGAACATCCTCCTCAAGGCCGCCGACCTCATTGCCGCCCGGGCGGAGGAACTGGCCTTCCTCGACTGCATCGAAAGCGGCAAGCCGATCAGCCAGGCAAAGAGTGAACTCGGTGGCGCCGTCGATATCTGGCGCTATGCCGCAGCGCTCGCCCGCGACCTGCACGGCGAAAGCTACAACACGCTTGGCGACGGCACGCTTGGCGTCGTTCTGCGCGAGGCGATCGGCGTCGTGTCGATCATCACGCCGTGGAACTTCCCCTTCCTGATCGTAAGCCAGAAATTACCATTCGCGCTTGCCGCAGGCTGCACGACGGTGGTCAAGCCGTCCGAACTTACCTCGGGATCGACGCTTGTCCTCGGAGAGATCCTGATCGAGGCCGGCGTGCCCGCAGGTGTTGTCAACATCGTCACCGGCACCGGGCCGGAGGTCGGCGCACCGATGACGGCGCATCCCGACGTCGACATGGTCTCCTTCACCGGTTCCACCGGTGTCGGACGTCTGACCATGGCCAATGCCGCCCAGACCTTGAAGAAGGTATCGCTCGAACTCGGCGGAAAGAACCCGCAGATCGTCTTCCCGGATGCCGATCTCGACGCCTTCATCGACGCCGCCGTCTTCGGCGCCTACTTCAACGCCGGCGAATGCTGCAATGCCGGCTCGCGGCTGATCCTGCACAAATCGATCGCGGCCGATGTCACGGCCCGCATCGCGGAACTGGCGAAGAAAGTGAACGTCGGCGATCCACTCGACCCCGCAACGCAGGTCGGCGCGATCATCACGCCGCAGCATCTCGAAAAAATCGGCGCCTATGTCGATGGCGCGGCGAAGGCCGGTGCTTCGGTCGCGCTCGGCGGCGCGGCGCTGGATCTCGGCCTCGGTCAGTTCATGGCCCCGACCATCCTCTCGGGCGTTCAGCCTGACATGGCCGTCGCCCGCGAGGAAGTGTTCGGCCCGGTGCTTTCGGTTCTGACCTTCGAGACGACGGTAGAGGCGATCCGCATCGCCAACGCCATTGACTACGGCCTGTCCGCCGGCGTCTGGAGCCGCGATTTCGACACGTGCCTCACCATCGGCCGCAAGGTTCGCGCCGGCACGGTCTGGATGAACACCTTCATGGACGGCGCGTCCGAACTGCCCTTCGGCGGCTACCGCCAGTCCGGCCTCGGCCGTGAACTTGGTCGCCATGCGGTGGAGGATTATACGGAGACCAAGACACTCAACATGCATATCGGCGCACGCACCGGCTGGTGGATGCCGCGATGAGCAACGCTCTCCCGACAACCACGGCAGGGACCGGCGCTGCCGCCCGCTCAGGGCGTCGGGAAGCTGAGTTGCGGGCTCTGCAGGATGGTGAGGTCCTCGATCGGCTCACCGCCGATCCGCTTCAGCAGCAGTCGGCCCATCGCCTCTCCCGCCGAGGTCAGGTCTTCGTAGAGCGTCTCGACCTTCGGCTGGATCTGGCTGAGCAGCCGCGAGGTCTGCTTGGCGACAATATCGTATTCACCGCCAAGCGAGAGGCCGCGGTCGCTCATTCCGGTGATCGTGGCGAGCGCCGAGACTTCGCCAGGACAGGCGAAACCATCCGGTGGATCGGGCTCTGTGCTGCGGCGGCGCACATAGTCGCGGATCATGTCGGCGGGACTGTCGAGATCGAGCGCGTCGGGGATCTCGTAGGCAACGCCGGCCTCTCGCACAGCGGTCATGAAACCGTGCAGCATATGCTGGTAGAAGGTGAGGCGCCGGGGTGGCAGGACGATCGTCACCTTGCGCCGGCCCTTGGCGATCAGCCGCCTGGTGGCAGCATAGGCGAAGGCGAAATTGTCGTAATCGACGAAGGCGTGCGGCGTGGAGAACTCCGTACGGCCATGCGTGACGAAGGGAAAGCCGTTTTCCAAAAGCAGCCGCACACGCGGATCGAAGGGTTCCGTGCGCGAGAAGATCAGCCCATCGGCCATACCGTTGCGGATGATGTAGTTGACCGCTTCGACATTGCTGCCGTCGAGGAAATTCGGCGTGACGATGAGGTGGTAGGGCGTTCCCTGGAGGGCGCGCGCCAGACCGTGCATGATGGACGTGCCAAAGCCCAGGATCTCCTCGTGTGGATCGAGCAGAACGGACACGACATTGGTACGGCCGGTCTTGAGACGCTGAGCGGCGCGGTCCGGCAGATAGCCGATTTCGGCGGCGACCTCATGCACGCGACGGCGCGTCGTCTCGGAAATCTGCGGCGCGTTGCCAAGGGCACGGGAGACCGTGGTGACCGCAAGGCCCGTCATTTCCGCAATCGTCTTCAGCGTCGGCTTGCCGGTTCGAAGCGCGGAGCGGGCGGGATCACTGTCGGCGGGCTTTTCGATGCGGGACACGGGTGCGGTTCTTCAGATAGCGGCAGGCGATATGCGGCACCATATCCACGCACCTCGCCTTCGGCAATCTTGCGCTGCACAGAATTTAAAACGATTTCAGTGCGCCGCACAACGTCCTTAGAACTGCGGAAACTACCTGAGTTGCCGCAATTTACTGCATTTGTAGAAGCATATCCGGGGACGCACGCCGCACGCTTGACTCTGCAAATTTACAACGTTTTAAATTGGAGCGGCGCTTTGAGCCGCAGATGAACTATCGGCGGGAGGAGGCTCTCGCCCTTCAAACTTGCAAACGGGAGGAATACGATGCGCAAGTTTCTGACAACCACCGCGATCGCCGCGGTGATGATGACGATGGGCGGCATGTCCGCCAAGGCCGCCGAAGGCGTGGAAGTCCTGCACTGGTGGACCTCGGGCGGTGAAGCCGCCGCGCTCGACGTCTTGAAGAAGGATCTCGAATCCAAGGGTATTTCCTGGACCGACATGCCGGTCGCCGGCGGCGGCGGCACGGAAGCCATGACGGTCCTGCGCGCCCGCGTCACGGCCGGCAACGCGCCGACCGCGGTGCAGATGCTCGGCTTCGACATTCTCGATTGGGCCAAGGAAGGCGCGCTCGGTAACCTGGACGAGATCGCCGCCAAGGAAGGCTGGGACAAGGTGATCCCGACCGCCCTGCAGCAGTTCTCCAAGTATGACGGCCACTGGATCGCTGCTCCCGTCAACGTGCACTCCACCAACTGGGTGTGGGTTAACAAGGCGGCGCTCGACAAGGCCGGCGGCAAGGAGCCGACGAACTGGGATGAACTCGTCGCCCTGCTCGACAAGTTCAAGGAACAGGGCATCACGCCGGTCGCCCATGGCGGCCAGCCGTGGCAGGACGCGACGATCTTCGACGCCGTCGTGCTCTCCTTCGGCAACGATTTCTACAAGAAGGCCTTCATCGACCTCGATCCGGAAACGCTGGGCGGCGCCCAGATGAAGGAAGCCTTCGACCGCATGACGAAGCTGCGCTCCTATGTGGACGACAACTTCTCGGGCCGTGACTGGAACCTCGCCTCCGCCATGGTCATCGAAGGCAAGGCCGGCGTGCAGTTCATGGGCGACTGGGCGAAGGGCGAATTCATCAAGGCCGGCAAGAAGCCGGGCACGGACTTCGTCTGCATGCGCTTCCCGGGCACCCAGGGTTCGGTCACCTTCAACTCCGACCAGTTCGCGATGTTCAAGGTCGCCGACGACAAGGTTCCGGCCCAGTTGACCATGGCCTCGGCCATCGAAAGCCCGGTCTTCCAGTCGGCCTTCAACGTGGTCAAGGGCTCTGCCCCGGCCCGCACGGACGTTTCCGACGAAGCCTTCGACGATTGCGGCAAGAAGGCGATCAAGGACCTTGCGGAAGCCAACACCAACGGCTCGCTGTTCGGCTCCATGGCGCACGGCCACGCCAACCCGGCCTCGGTCAAGAACGCCATCTACGACGTCGTGACCCGCCAGTTCAACGGCGAACTGTCATCGGAAGAAGCCGTCACGGAACTGAAGGCCGCCGTCGAGGCTGCGAAGTAAGGCAAGGGCGCTGCCCCTCACCCTAACCCTCTCCCCGCAAGCGGGGAGAGGGGACAGAGAGGGCACGGCAGAATCCCTTCTCCCCGCTCGCGGGCAGAAGGTGCCGGCAGGCGGATGAGGGGCAAGACCCCACCGCACCAACACGATTTTCAACGGTGGTATCGACCATGGATAGCCGAAGCCGGCTGCAGGAGCTTTTGCCGAAGCTCGTGCTAGCCCCCAGTTTCCTCATCGTGCTCGTCTTCGTCTACGGCTTCATTGCCTATACGGGCTTCCTGTCGCTGACGGACAGCAAGATGCTGCCCTCCTACAATTTCGTGGGGCTCAGCAACTATTCCAAACTCTGGGCGCTACCGCACTGGTGGCGGGCGATCTCCAATCTGGCGATCTTCGCTTCACTCTACATCGTCATCTGCTCGGTGCTGGGCCTCGGCCTCGCCATCCTGCTCGACCAGAAGATCCGCGCCGAAGGCATTTTGCGGCCGATCTACCTCTATCCGATGGCGCTCTCCTTCATCGTCACGGGCACTGCCTGGAAATGGTTCCTCGATCCCGGCATCGGGCTTGAAAACACCATGCACCTCTGGGGCTGGGAGAGTTTCGCCTTCAACTGGATCAAGGACCGCAACTACGCCATCTACTGCGTGGTGATCGCCGCCGTCTGGCAGTCCTCCGGCTTCGTCATGGCGATGTTCCTCGCCGGCCTTCGCGGCGTCGACAACGAGATCATCAAGGCGGCGCAGATCGACGGCGCCTCGACCTCGACCATCTACCGCCGCATCATCATTCCGCTGATGCGCCCGGTGTTCCTCTCCGCCTTCGTCGTGCTCGCCCACCTCGCCATCAAGGCATACGATCTTGTGGTGGCCTTGACGGGCGGCGGCCCCGGCCAGGCGACCGAACTGCCGGCGACCTTCATGTATTCCTACACCTTCACCCGCAACCAGATGGGCATCGGCGCATCCTCGGCGATCATCATGCTGGTCATGATCTTCTCGATCATCATCCCCTACCTCTATTCCGAAATCCGCGGAGGCAAAGGCCGATGAGCGCGCAAAACCCCGACAACGTCATCTCGCACAACAAGCTGACGCGCGCCCTCATCTATTCCGCGCTCATCCTCTTCGCGATCTACTACTTGCTGCCGCTCTATGTGATGCTGGTCAACTCGCTGAAGCCGCTGGAGGAAATCCGCCAGGGCGGCATGCTGAACCTGCCGCAGGTCTGGACCATCGAGCCCTGGCTGCAGGCCTGGTCGACGGCGCAGATCGGCGTGCAGCCGACGGGCCTGCGTCCCTTCTTCATCAACTCGATCCTGATGGTCGTGCCGGCCGTCGCCATCTCCACCATCATCGGCGCGCTGAACGGCTATGTCTTGACCAAGTGGCAGTTCAGGGGCTCGAACGTCTTCTTCGGCCTGCTGCTGCTCTCCTGCTTCATCCCGTTCCAGATCGTGCTGATCCCGATGGCGCGCATTCTGGGCGCGCTCGGGCTTGCCGGCTCGCTCTGGGGTCTCATCCTCGTCCATGTCGTCTACGGCATCGGCTTCACGACACTCTATTTCCGCAACTATTACGAAAACTTCCCGACCGAGCTGGTGCGCGCGGCGCAGATCGACGGCGCAAGCTTCTTCCAGATCTTTTACCGCATCCTGCTGCCGTCCTCGGGCCCGATCATCGTCGTCTCCGTCATCTGGCAGTTCACCAATATCTGGAACGACTTCCTGTTCGGCGCATCCTTCTCGGGTGCTTCCACGACGCCGATGACCGTGGCGCTCAACAACCTCGTCCAGTCCTCGACCGGCGTGAAGGAATACAACGTGCACTTTGCCGGCGCGATCCTCGCCGCGCTTCCCACCCTCATCGTCTACATCGTCTCCGGACGGTACTTCGTGCGCGGCCTGATGTCCGGCGCCGTGAAAGGATAACGCCATGTCTTTCTTGAAAATCAGCAGCCTGCGCAAATCCTACGGTTCGCTCGAAATCCTGAAGGATATCAACATCGAGATCGAACAGGGCGGCTTCCTCGTGCTCGTCGGCCCCTCCGGCTGCGGCAAGTCCACTCTGCTCAACACGATCGCCGGCCTTGAACCGATCACCTCGGGCGATATCGCCATCGACGGCCGCTCGGTCTCGGGTCTGCATCCCTCCAAGCGCGACATCGCCATGGTGTTCCAGTCCTACGCGCTCTACCCGAACATGACGGTCGCCGGGAACATCGCCTTCGGCATGGAAATCCGCGGCGTGCCGAAGGAGGAGCGCGACAAGGCGATCAAGCAGGTCGCCGACATGCTGCAGATCGGCCATCTCCTGGAGCGCAAGCCCGGCCAGCTCTCCGGCGGCCAGCGCCAGCGCGTCGCCATGGGCCGCGCGCTGGTGCGCGATCCAAAACTCTTCCTGTTCGACGAGCCGCTGTCGAACCTCGACGCCAAGCTGCGCGTCGACATGCGCACGGAAATCAAGCGCCTGCACCAGCGCATGAAGACCACCATCGTCTACGTGACGCACGACCAGATCGAGGCGATGACGCTCGCCACCAAGATCGCCGTGCTGAAGGACGGCGTGCTCCAACAGTTCGGCTCGCCCGCGGAAATCTACAACAACCCCGCCAACACCTTCGTTGCCGATTTCATGGGATCGCCCGCCATGAACCTGCTCAAGGCCAAGGTCGAGACCAACGGTTCGGGCATGGCCGTCTCGCTCGCCCGCCATCAGGCGGAGCCGCTGGTGCTTTCCGTCCCCAACGCCCCCGGCAGCCTTTCGGCCTATAACGGCAAGGACGTCATCTTCGGCATCCGCCCGGAGGCGCTGACCGACCCTGATGGCGCGGACCGCAACGCCCGCACCGTCGCGGAAGGCGATTGCCTGATCGAAGTGGTCGAGCCCGCCGGTGCCGACACCTTCGCCGTCACCCATCTCGGCGGCAAGGAGATCGTCGCGCGCCTGCGCGCCGACGTGCGCATCGCCGCCGGCCAGATGGCGCGCCTTGCCTTCAACCTCGACAAGGCGGTGTTCTTCGACCCCGCAAGCCAGCTTCGCATTGCCTGAGATTTTTCAATGACCACGCAGCCGGACATCGTCATCATCGGATCGGGCATCGGCGGCTCCACCATGGCCGCCGCGCTTGCCCCGACGGGCGCAAGGATCGTCATCCTCGAAGCGGGCGATCACCTGCCCGACCGCCCGGAAAACCGCGACCAGCGCGCCATCTTCCAGCGCGGCCATTTCCGCCCGAAAGAGATGTGGTACGAGGCTGACGGCACCGCGTTCAACCCCGGCAACTACTACAATGTCGGCGGCAATTCGAAATTCTACGGCGCGGTGCTGGTGCGCTACCGCCGTGAGGATTTCGAAGAGATGCGCCACCGCGACGGCGTCTCCCCCGCCTGGCCCTTCCCCTATGAGACGCTGGAGCCGTGGTATTCCGCCGCGGAAAAACTCTACAGTGTCCGCGGCACGCTCGGCGACGACCCGACAGAGCCGCACCATTCCGCGCCCTACCCCTTCCCGCCCGTACCGGACGAGCCCGCCATCGCCAGAGTACGCGCCAAGATGAAGGCGAACGGCCTGCACCCCTATTCCCTGCCGCTCGGCGTCGATATCGACCGCTGGCTCGCCAAGGCGAAGACGCCCTGGGATGCGCACCCCAACAGCAACGACGGCAAGATGGACGCCGAAAGCGCCGCGCTCGCCGAGGCGCTGAAACATAAAAATGTCCAACTGCGCACCAATTGCCGGGTGACGCGGCTCGCCACCGCCCCGCACGGCCGCACCATATCCACGGTGCACTATCAGCGCGGCGGCGAGGCGGAGAGCGTTTCGCCGAAACTGGTCATCCTCTCGGCCGGCGCGGTGCAATCCGCCGTGCTCCTGCTGCGTTCGGCCTCAGAAGCCTTCCCGAAGGGGCTCGCCAACACATCCGACCAGGTCGGCCGCAACTTCATGAACCACAATTCGAGCGCCGTGATCGGCCTCTCGCCGTTCTACAGGAACACCTCCGTCTACCAGAAGAGCTTTGGTTTCAACGACTACTATCTCTCGGACGGCAACGGCGGTCCGCCGCTCGGTAATGTGCAGCTCCTCGGCCGCGTCTCGGGAAAGATCCTGAAAGCCAACATGCCCTCCGTGCCGGAATGGCTGCTGGAACAGGTCGCGGCCCGCGCCATCGATTTCTACGCCATGAGCGAGGACCTGCCACATCCCGAAAGCCGCATCCTGGTCGATCGCGACCGGATCGTCATGAAATGGACGCGCACCAACTGGCAGGCCCATCTCGATCTCGTGACCAAGCTGAAAACCGCCCTGAAAAAGGCCGGCTTCCCGGTCGTGCTCGCACGCGCCTTCGACAAGCGCACGCCCTCGCACCAATGCGGCACCGTGCGCATCGGCAACGACCCGGCGGCCGCGCCGCTCGATATCTGGTGCCGCGCCCATGACCATCCGAACCTCTTCGTGGTCGACGCCTCCTACCTGCCGACATCCGCCGCGGTGAACCCGGCCCTGTCCGTCGCCGCCCAGGCGCTGCGCGTCGCCGATCACATCCAATCGAGGGATCTTGTCGCATGACGACCTCAGCACGTCCCGTCGCCATCGTCACCGGCGGCCGCCGCGGCATCGGCCTCGGCATCGCCAGGGCGCTTGCGGCTGACGGTTTCGACATCGCCATAACAGGCATCGGGGACAGCGATGCCGCGACCGACGCCATGCTCGCCGATTTTTCCACCTTGGGCGCAAAGGCCATCTACCTCAAGGCCGATCTCGCCGACCTCCCGGGCCATGCGGCCACCGTTGTCGATATCGAGAACCAGCTCGGCGCCATCGGCTGCCTCGTCAACAATGCCGGCATCGCCTCGGTCGTGCGCGGCGATTTCCTCGACCTCGCCCCCGAACATTTCGACACGATCGTCGCCACCAACCTGCGCGGCACCGTGTTCTTCACGCAGGCCGTGCTCAAGGCGATGCTGCACTCCAAACAGGCCGCCGGCCCGCGCGCAATCATCAACATCACCTCCGTCTCCGCCGGCCTCACCTCGCCCGAACGGCTCGACTATTGCATGACCAAGGCGGGTCTTGCCGCCTTCAGCCAGGGGCTGGCGCTGCGGCTGGCGGAAACCGGCATTTCCGTCTTCGAGATCCGCCCCGGCATCATCCGCTCCGACATGACGGCCGGCGTTTCGGCGAAATACGACACCCTTATCGCGGGCGGCCTCGTGCCTATGAAGCGCTGGGGCGAGCCCGAAGACATCGGCGCCGTCGCCACAGCGCTGGCGACCGGAAAATTCGCCTTCGCCACCGGCTCGGTGATCAATCTCGACGGCGGACTCTCGATCGGCCGGCTGTGAACGTCACCGCGCGGGGTTGCCCCTCACCCCGCCCTCTCCCCGCAAGCGGGGCGAGGGAGACGAGAGGGCGCGGCGTATCCCTTCTCCCCGCTTGGCTAGGGAGAAGGTGCCGGCAGGCGGATGAGGGACAACTCCACCCGTAGCGGCACCGAACCATTCTGAGGACCAAGGCATGACCTACGATTACATCATCACCGGCGCGGGACCGGCCGGCTGCGTGCTGGCGAACCGGCTTTCGGAAGACCCGGGCGTGCGCGTGCTGCTGCTGGAAGCCGGCGGCGGCGACTGGAACCCGCTGTTCCACATGCCCGCCGGTTTCGCCAAGATGACCAAGGGCGTCGCAAGCTGGGGCTGGGAGACCGTGCCGCAAAAACACATGAAGGGCCGCGTGCTGCGCTACACGCAGGCGAAGGTCATCGGCGGCGGCTCCTCGATCAATGCCCAGCTCTATACCCGCGGCAATGCGGCCGATTACGACCTCTGGGCCAGCGAGGACGGCTGCGAGGGCTGGAGCTACCGGGAAATCCTGCCCTACTTCAAGCGCGCCGAGGACAACCAGCGTTTTGCCGACGACTACCATTCCTATGGCGGCCCGCTCGGCGTCTCCATGCCGGTCTCGGCCCTGCCGATCTGCGATGCCTATATCCGCGCCGGCCAGGAACTCGGCATTCCCTACAACCACGATTTCAACGGCCGCCAGCAGGCCGGCGTCGGCTTCTACCAGTTGACACAAAGGAATCGTCGCCGCTCCTCCGCCTCACTCTCCTATCTCTCGCCGATCAAGGATCGGAAAAACCTCACCATCCGCACCGGCGCCCGTGTCGCCCGCATCGTGCTGGAAGGATCCCGTGCTGTCGGTGTCGAGGTGGTGGCGGCAAGCGGCGTCGAGACAATCCGGGCGGAGCGCGAGGTGCTGATCTCCTCCGGCGCCATCGGCTCGCCGAAACTGCTCCAGCAATCCGGCATCGGCCCGGCAGATCACCTGAAATCCGTCGGTGTCGAGGTCAAGCACGACCTTCCGGGCGTCGGTTCGAACCTGCAGGACCATCTCGACCTCTTCGTCATCTCCGAATGCACCGGAGACCACACCTATGACGGCGTCGCGAAGCTGCACCGCACGCTCTGGGCCGGCCTGCAGTATGTGCTCTTCCGCTCCGGCCCCGTCGCCTCCTCGCTCTTCGAGACGGGCGGTTTCTGGTACGCCGATCCCGATGCCCGCTCGCCGGACATCCAGTTCCACCTCGGCCTCGGCTCCGGCATCGAGGCAGGCGTCGAAAGGCTGAAGAATGCCGGCGTGACGCTGAATTCAGCCTATCTGCACCCCCGCTCCAAGGGCACGGTGCGTCTTGCCGCCGCCGATCCCTCGGCCGCGCCGCTGATCGACCCGAACTACTGGGACGACCCGCACGACCGGAAAATGTCGATCGAGGGGCTGAAGATCGCCCGCGAGATCATGCAGCAGGCCGCGCTGAAACCCTATGTGATGGCCGAGCGCCTGCCGGGGCCGAAGGTCATGACCGACGAAGACCTCTTCAACTACGGCTGCGCCAATGCCAAGACGGACCACCACCCCGTCGGCACCTGCAAGATGGGCACGGGGGCAGATGCGGTCGTCGGGCTCGATTTGAAGGTGCACGGTCTTGAAGGTCTGCGCGTCTGCGACAGTTCCGTTATGCCGCGCGTTCCCTCCTGCAACACCAATGCGCCGACGATCATGGTGGGGGAGAAGGGCGCCGACATCATCCGTGGCCTGCCGGCGCTGCCGGCCCAGGTTTTTCAATATGAACGCAACGACGCGCGCCCGCGTGCCCGCGCCAACATCCGATAGGGGGCAGCCATGATCCGCCACTGCGTCTTCATCCACTTCAAGCCGACCATTTCCCCTGCCTACAAGGCCGAACTCTTCAACGAGATCGACGCCCTGAAGGACCGCCTTCCGGGCATGCTCGCCGTGCACATCGGCACGAATGTCAGCCCGGAAGAGGGCATGGACAAGGGCTTTGCCGACGGTTTCATCGTCGACTTCGCCGACAGTTTTTCCCGCGATGCCTATCTGGAAGATACGGAGCACAAGGAGACCGGCGCCCGCCTCGTCGCGGCCGCGGAAGGCGGCATCAAGGGTATCCTCGTCTACGATCTCGAAACCGGCGATCGCTAGGGCGTTTCTGCCCGCCTGTGCCGCGTTCTGCGATGGATGTGAGAAATCCGTGAGCTGAATCGCGGGGAGCCAGCTTAAGAGATGGCGCCGCACCGCACGATCCTGTCGGCGCGTCCTCCTACCTTTGCCGGCCTTGCGTCAGGCGCGCCCCGCCCGGCGCGACAGCACACGTTCGATGGCCGAAAAGGCATCGTAGATCAGCACCGCCAGCACGGCGACGACGAGACCACCCTGCAGCACGAAGGCAAGGTTGTTGGATTGCAGCCCGGCGATAATGACCTCGCCGAGCGTCTTCGCCGCGACCGTGGAGCCGATGGTCGCGGTGGCGAGGCTGATGACGACGGAAAGGCGGATGCCAGCGAGGATGACCGGCAGTGCCAGCGGCAGCTCAACCCGGGTGAGACGTTGCCAGGCGGTCATACCCGTACCGCGCGCCGCCTCCATGATGGCGGGTGGCAGGGTCGAAAGGCCGGTCATGGCATTTTCGAAGATCGGCAACAGGCCGTAAAGAAAGAGCGCGATCAGCGTTGGTTTTTCCCCAAAGCCAACGGCAGGCACGGCGAGCGCCAGCACGGCGACGGGCGGGAAGGTCTGGCCGATATTCACGAGGCTGCGCGACAGGGGCAGAAATTCCGCGCCGATCGGCCTTGTGACGAGGATGGCGAGCCCAACGGCAACGATGGTCGCGGCAAGCGTCGCGATGAAGACCGTGGCGAGGTGCGACAGCGTCAACGACAGCAGGCTGCCCTGATTGTAGATGGCCGGCGCATTGGTCTGCACCAGCGGCTTCAGCAACGGATCGAAAAGCAGCGGATGCACGAGAAAGGCGATGAGAACGACAAGCGCCGCCAGCCGCAGGAGATTGGGAAGATACCCCTTCATTGCGGCCTCGCCGCACGGCGGGCAAGGCCGGCAAGTGTGACGCGGCCAAGCCGGACACCATCAGCGCCAACGACCGGCAGGGCCGGTCGACCGGACCAGAGCAGGGCAGACAGCGCGTCGCGCTGGCTGGCTGCAGCGGAAATCGGCTCGCCCTCCGCCTCGCCGGCCTCGGCCGCGTCTGCGACAGCCCCGATCGACAGGAGCCGGAATGGCCGCTCGCCGGCGCCGATCAACGTCTCGACAAATTCCGTCGCCGGGTTCACCAGCATCTCCTCCGGCGCCGCATATTGCGCGATCCTGCCCTTGTCCATGACGGCAATGCGGTCGGCGAGATGGAAGGCTTCCTCCATATCGTGGGTGACAAGCACGATGGTCGTGCCGAAATGCTTCTGGATCGCCAAGAGATCATCCTGCGCCTTGGCCCGGATAACGGGGTCGAGCGCGCCAAACGGCTCGTCCATCAGGAGGATGTTCGGCTCGGCGGCGAGCGCCCGGGCGACGCCGACGCGCTGCTGCTGGCCGCCGGACAGTTCATGCGGATAACGCGGGCCGAAGGCGGCGGGATCGAGCTGGAACAGCGACAGCAGTTCCTTCACCTTCGCCGCGATGCGCGGTTTCTCCCAGCCGAGCAGGGTCGGCACGGTGGCGATGTTCTCTGCAACGGTGCGGTGCGGGAAGAGGCCGTGCCCCTGGATGGCGTAGCCGATGCGGCGGCGCAACTCGTGGCCGGGAATGGAGCGGTTGTCGGCGCCGTCGATCAGGATCGTGCCGGAGGTCGGCTCGACGAGACGGTTGATCATGCGCATCAGCGTCGTCTTGCCGGAACCGGATGTGCCGACGATGACGGTGATCGTATGCGGCGCTATCGTCATGGAAACATTGTCGACGACCGCGGTTTCGCCATAGCGCTTGGTGATGCTGTCGATCTCGATCATGCGGTCCTGCCGAATTGTCTGCTGGAAAGTTCCGTTGCGGCGTCGAGGACGATCGCCGCGGCGAAGGCGAGGGCCACGGTCGGCACCGCGCCGAGCAGCACGAGATCCATCGCCGTCTGGCCGATCCCCTGGAAGATGAAGACGCCGAAGCCGCCCCCGCCGATGAGCGCCGCGATGGTCGCAAGACCGATATTCTGCACCAGAACGATGCGGATGCCGGTCAGGATGACCGGGAAGGCGAGCGGCAGCTCGATGCGGAAGAGGCGCTGGCCGTCCGTCATACCGATGCCGCGGGCGGCATCGTTCGCGTCACGCGGCACGCCGGCAAGCCCGACCACCGTGTTGGCAACGACCGGCAGCAGTGAATAAAGGAAGAGCGCGATGAAGGCCGGCGCGGCCCCGATGCCGCGAATGCCGAGCGCCGCTGCCCCCGGCACATGAAGGGCGACCCAACCCAGCGGCGCGATCAGAAGACCGAAAAGCGCGATCGAGGGAATCGTCTGGATGATGTTGAGCACGTTGAGAATGCCGGCGCGCAACGCCTCCACCCGGTGGCAGAGAATGCCGAGCGGCAGACCGACGAGCGTTGCCGCGACGAGCGAGCCGAGCGCCAGGACAACATGGCGGCCCGCCTCCAGCCAGAAGCTGTCGGCCCGGCTGCCATATTCCTTGAGGATCGACAGCCCGTCCCATACGCCTGAAATCAGAAGTCCCGCGGCAGCCGCGGCGACGGCGGCAAGCAGCGCCACCCGGGCGAGCGGCGACAGCCGGAGCCGGGCCAGCGCATCGGCCGTCAAAAGCGCAAAGGCAAAGCTCAGCAGCCAGAAGCCGGAGGCCGGCGAGACGCGGGCATAGGTGTTTTCCGGCAGCGTGAGATGACCCGCGGAAAGGCCGACGAGGATGGCGAGCACCAGCAGGGCGGCAAGTCCCAGCAGCAGCCGGAAGACCGTCGGCGTCTTCAGCACGACGACAACGATCGCAATGGCGATAAAACCGAGCAGCGTCGCGCCGAGTGCCTCGGGAAGCGCCTCCAGAATGCCCTTTGCCTCGCCGGGCACGATGCGGTTGGCCCGGAAACTGGCGAAGGGCGCCAGAAAGGCGCCATAGGCCAGCAATGCGGCGATCACCACGCCGAGCTTGTCGATCCGGAACGTCATGAACACCTTTCGAGGGAGGTCCTCCGCTTTGAAAGCGGAGGACAAACGCGCCTTACTTGATGAAGCCGTTCTTCTTCAGGAAGTCCTCGGCAACGGCCTTGGCCGGCTCACCGCCAACCTGGACGCGGCCATTGAGATCCTGCAGCGTGACGAGATCGAGCTTTTCGAAGACGGGCTTCAGGATTTCCTCGATCTGCGGATTGGCCTTCAGCACCGCCTCGCGGATGATCGGCGCCGGCTGGTAGACCGGCTGTACGCCCTTGTCGTCCGCAAGAACCACAAGGCCCGACGGCGCGATACCGCCGTCCGTGCCATAGACCATGGCGGCATTTGCACCGTTCGTCTGGTTGGCAGCGGCCGCGATCGTCGCGGCCGTATCGCCGCCGGAAAGCGTGATGAGCTGTTCCGGCTTCAGGGTGAAGCTGTAGGTCGTCTGGAAAGCCGGCAGGGCCGCGGCCGAGTTAACGAATTCGGAGGAAGCCGCAAGCACCACCTCACCGCCGCCAGCGACATATTTGCCGAAATCGCTCAGCGTCACCAGTTTGTTCGGCTCGGCGACATCCTTGCGCAGGGCAATCGCCCAGGTGTTGTTGGCCGGGGACGGCGTCAGCCAGACGATCTTGTTGGCATCGAAATCAAGCGTCTTGGCCAGCTCATAGGCCTTGGCCGCATCCTTCCAGGCCGGATCCTCGGCCTTTTCGAAGAAGAAGGCGGCGTTGCCGGTATATTCCGGATAGATGTCGATCTCGCCCGCGATGATCGCCTGGCGCACGACCGGTGTCGCGCCGAGCTGCACACGGTCCGTCGTCTCAATGCCGTTGGCATTCAGCACCGAGAGGATGATGTTGCCAAGCACGCCGCCTTCGGTGTCGATCTTCGAGGAGACGACGACCTGGGCCTGAGCAGCGCCGGTTGCAAGCCCGAGGGCCAGAGCTGCTCCGAGGAATTTGACGACTGGACGCATGAGATAACCCTTTCGTTCTGTGCGGGAAGCCATGGCGGCATTTTCACCACGTTTGGGAAAGCCAGTCCCGGCAAAGCATTTCATATATGGCAGACAATCGCGAAAAATAGACTGCGCAACACCGGCGGGACATGCCGTTTGTTGCCGCGCTCAAAGCGCTTTCAAGATTGCGCGAAGCGACAGCCTTTTGCAACAGAAACGCATTGCAATTCCCGGTCGCATCCGACACTCTCCCCTTGGCCCGCCTCATTTTCCGATACTGCATTTCACCCTTGCCGGGAAACCATCCCGGGCCGATATCCGGCGCAGATATGTGAGGGACAATGAGCATTTACATTCTTGCATTGCTGATCGGTATCGTGGCGGGGCTGCGTGCAATGACGGCGCCGGCCGCCGTCAGCATCGGGGCCGCGCTCGGCTGGCTTCCCGTCTCCGGCACCTGGGCCGGTTTTCTGGCCTATCGTTTCACGCCCTACATTTTCGGCGCCCTCGCCGTCGTCGAATTCGTCACCGACCAGTTGCCGGGCACACCGAGCCGCAAGGTGCCGCAGCAGTTCGGCGCGCGCATCGTCAGTGGCGGCTTTTGCGGCGCAGCCCTTGGCACCGTTGGCGGATCGATGATCGGCGGGCTCGTCGCCGGCGTCCTCGGCGCGATCATCGGCACGCTCGGCGGCTATGAAGCCCGCAAGCGTCTCGTCGCAGCCACCGGCGGCAAGGACCTTCCCATCGCGCTGCTGGAAGACGCCGTCGCCGTGCTGCTCGGCCTCTTTGTCGTCTCATCGGTCGCCTGATGCGCACATTCGACGCCATCATCATCGGCGCCGGGCAAGCCGGTCCGTCGCTCGCCGGCCGGCTGACAGCCGCTGGCAAGAAGGTCGCGCTCATCGAGCGCAAGCTGGTGGGCGGCACCTGCGTCAACACCGGCTGCATGCCGACCAAGGCCATGGTCGCCAGCGCCTATGCCGCCCACCTCGCCCGCCGCGGCGCTGATTACGGCGTGGTGACGGGCAAGGTCTCCATCGACTTCGCCCGGGTGATGGCCCGCAAGGACAAGGTGCGCTTCGACGCCCGCAAGGGCAACGAGGACTGGCTGGCGGGCATGCAGGGCCTCACCTTCGTCCGCGGCCACGCGCGTTTCGAAAGCCCGACGGAGATTCGCGTCGGCGAGGAGTTACTGTCCGCCGGACAGATCTTCCTCAATGTCGGCGGACGGGCTGTCGTGCCCAACTTCCCCGGTATCCGGGACGTGCCCTATCTCGACAATGTCTCGATGATGGAGCTCGGCGAGGTGCCGAAACACCTCATCGTCGTCGGCGGCAGCTATATCGGGCTGGAATTCGCCCAGATGTTCCGCCGCTTCGGTTCGGACGTGACGGTCATCGAGAAGGGGCCGCGGCTGATCGCCCGGGAGGACGAGGATATCAGCGCCGCCGTGCGCGACATCCTCGAACGCGAGGGCATCGCCATCCGCACGGGGGCGGAGTGCATCCGCTTCTTCAAAACCGGCGACAGCGTCGGGGCCGGCGTCGATTGTACGGCAGGCACCCCCGAGATCCTGGGCTCCCATATCCTCCTCGCCACCGGCAGGCGGCCGAACACGGACGACCTCGGCCTCGACAAGGCGGGCGTGGCGGCGGACAAACGCGGCTACATCGCCGTCGACGAGCGATTGGAAACCAGTGCGCCCGGCATCTTCGCGATGGGCGACTGCAACGGCCGCGGCGCCTTCACTCACACCGCCTACAACGACTTCGAGATCGTCGCGGCAAACCTCCTCGACAACGAACCGCGCAAGGTGAGCGACCGCATCCAGACCTATGCGCTCTACATCGACCCGCCGCTCGGCCGCGCCGGCATGAATGAGACGGAAGCACGCAAGACCGGCCGCAAGCTGCTGATCGGCACGCGGCCGATGACCCGCGTCGGCCGCGCCAAGGAAAAAGGCGAGACCCTCGGCTTCATGAAGGTGATCGCCGATGCCGAAACAAAGGAAATCCTCGGTGCCTCCATCCTCGGCACCGGCGGCGACGAAGCGGTGCAGAGCATTCTCGACGTGATGTATGCCGGCAAGCCCTATACAGCCATCACCCATGCCGTGCACATCCATCCGACCGTCTCGGAGCTGATCCCGACGGTTTTCGGGGACATGCGACCGGTGGAGTGAAAGAGGCGGAGAGCGCCCCTCATCCCGCTGCCGCGACCTTCTCCCCGCAAGCGGGGAGAAGGGGCAGGAGGTAACGGTTTCCCTCCCCGACAACGCCGCTGTCGCCGGAAACCGGCGCGGCATTCCCCTTCGCCCCACTTGCGGGGAGAAGGTGCCGGCAGGCGGATGAGGGGCATCGCCCGCCGGCATCGGTCCTTACTTCTTGCGCAACGTCAATGCCGGATTATGGGCGAAGAAGTTGTGCGGCATGATGTGCACGGTCTTCCACTCCGTCGACATGACCGGCCAGTCCTCCATGCGCGGAATGTGATGGAAGCCGGCGGAGAACCAGGTGACGATGTCCTTGCCCATCAGGTTCTGGTCCTTCTTGACCCATTCGGCGAGCGTGTCCGAGCCATCGCTCTGCATGGCGAACTTGCCGCCGGCATAGCGCTGTTCCGGGTCGTAGACCGTGTTCCATACCGAATATTCGATATAGGCGTTGCGCTTCATCGGCGGGTCGTTGGCATAGTCGTAGGGACCGTAGGCGACGCTGCCGTGATGGATCATCCAGCCGGGCTCATGGCCGAGATACCCTTCGCGCGACGGGTTGGAGATGTGGAAATAGCGCGGCTGCATGGCCGAGAGCTTGTAGCGCGCCTCCATTTCGGTCTTCGGCATATTGTGCTCGACCGTCCACATCGACTTGCGCGGGCTCGACGCATCCAGCTTGGCCGGCACGATGTCCATGGTCGAGAAATGGTTCACCGGCTGGTCGACGTCGAAATCGATGCGGAAGTTGAAGTAGTGGTCATGGTTGGCGGCAACGAGATTCGGCGCGATCAGCGTACCATAGGCTGTATCCGCCTTCGCCGTCGGGTCCTTCATGGAGGTCGAGGCAACGCCCTTCACCGCATCGAGACCCGTCGCGCCGACATAGATGTTGACTTGGCCGTTCTGCTGCAGGCGATAATCGATGAGATAGTCGTAGTTACCGACCTCGGAGGCCGTGCGCACGACAAGTTCCGTCGCCGGACGGCCTTCCGCCGGCACCGGGTTTTCCGGCGTCTGCGCGAAAACCTCGAAATGGCGCCAGGCCGGATCGCCGATGTTGCGCTCGAAGACGCAGATCGCATCCGGAATGACGAGCGGCGCGCCCTTGTCGTCGGCGATCGTCGCCGGCAGGAAAGTAGCGTGCGACGGGCAGTCGATACCGGCGCGCAGCGGGCTGAGGAAAAGGCCGAAACCATATTCCCCGCTGTCCATGTAGGTGCGCCAGTACCAGCCCTCCGTCGGATCCATGTAGGGCACGAAAACCTCGGAAAGGTGCGCCTGGTAGATGACCGAGCGCCAGGTGCCGTCGTCGTTGACGTCGAGATTGGAGAGAACGAGGCCCGGGCGCTTGTCGACGCGGAAGTTGAAGCGCCAGATATCCCATTCGAGGTGACTGCCATCGATCTTGTAGTTCGGACCGCCTTCCTGCACGAGCGTGACGGGCTTCATTTCCGGGCGGAGCGGCAGGCGCTTGGCGACCTCCTCCTCCGTGTAGCCCCAGCTGTCCTTCGGCGCCTGTTCCACGACACCGGTGTCGATGACGCGCTGCACCTCCTTCTTGCCGATGTCGTAGATGGCGAAGAGCCCTTCGATCGGCTTCGCATAGAAGTTCGAGCCTTCCGGCACCTGGTAGCACGGCACCTTCATCAGGCGGGAGTTCTTGTATTCCTCGGTGAAGAAGTTGCCGCCCGTCAGCGGCAGGCAGAAGGCCTGTTCCGGCTTGAGGCCTCGCTTGGCAAGGCCTGCGATCATGTCCGGATGGCCGAGCGCGCCTTCCAGCGCGTTCATGAACTCAGTGAACAGCACCATCGGCTGGCCCGCGGTCTTGCCGTTGCTCTCGACCGTGCCCTTCGAGATGTTGACGACCGCCTCATTGAACCCGTCGGCACTGGTGAAATAGACCGTCGCCTTGCGGTCGAGCGCCACGCCTTCCTTCCAGGCCAGCACCTCGGCCTTGGCCGGCTCCTTCAGTTCGATCAGCGGATAGAGCGTACTGTCATCCGCCACCTTCTGCTCGCGCAGGATCTGGTTGATCTTCTGGTATTCCTCGGCCGTCAGCCCGTCGAGCGGATGGGCGGCTGCCGCCCCGGCGGCAAGGCCGAACGCAAGGGCCGTCGTGGCGAGATGTTTCGTCAGTTTCATGATCGTTCCCTCTTTTCGTTTGTTTCTCTCAGGCAAAGACCACCTGGATATCGGTGTATTCGGCAAGCCCTTCCTCGGCGAACTCGACACCGATGCCCGAGGCTTTCACGCCGCCGAAGGGCACATTCGGCTGGATGGCACCGTGTTTGTTGATCCAGACGGAGCCGCAGGCGAGCCGGCTCGCAACCTTCTTGGCGGCCGCGACATCCGACGACCAGACCGAGCCGCCGAGACCGTTCGGGCTATCGTTGGCGAGCCGGATCGCCTCTTCGACGTCGGAATAGCGGATGATCGGCAAAGCTGGCCCGAACTGCTCCTCGTCGACCAGCGCATCGCCGTTGCGAAGGCCTGCGATGAGGGTCGGCGGGAAAAACAGGCCCTCGCTGGGCTCTCCCCCGAGCAGCACCTTGCCTCGCCCCTTCGCATCCGCGACGAGGCGCGAGACCTTGTCGAACTGCATGCGATTCTGGATGGGGCCGAGGATGCTCGCCTCCTCCATGCCGTCGCCGACCTTGATGCCTCGCGCATAGGCGACCAGCGCCTCGCAGACCGCATCGTGGATGGTGTCGTGCACATAGAGCCGCTTCATCGCCGCGCAGGTTTGGCCGTTGTTGATGAAGGCGCCCCAGAAGAGGCCTTCGGCAATCGACACCGGGTCCGCATCGGGCAGGACGATACCGGCATCGTTGCCGCCAAGTTCCAGCGTCAGGCGCTTCATCGTCTCGGCAGCGGACTGCATGACCCGCTGGCCGGTGGCGCAGGAGCCGGTGAAAACGATCTTGCGGATGTCCGGATGCGCCGACATGGCTGCGCCGAGATTGAAGGCCTGGTCGTCACCCGTCACTACGTTGACGACGCCCGGCGGCAGCACCTCATTCATGATCTCGACCAGCCTCAGGGTGGAAAGCGGGGTATAGGGCGAGGGCTTGACGACGACGGTATTGCCCGTGCGCAGCGCCGGAAGGATATGCCAGACGGCGATCATGACCGGAAAATTCCACGGCGTGATGGAGCCGACGACGCCGAGCGGCTTGCGGGTGAGCTCCACCCGGCCCTGCTCGTTGTCCTGAAGCACGCGCACCGGCAGCGAAAGCCCGGTCGTGTACCCCGCCCAGGCGACGGCGCCGCCGACCTCCCAGCGCGAGCCGAGACCGTTGAGCGGCTTGCCCTGCTCCAGCGTGATGATCTCGGCAAGCTCGCCGGCATGTTCCTCGATCTTGGCCGTCACCGCCGCGCAGGCGGCCTGCAGGGCCGCATCGCTCTGCGCCGACCATGAGACGAACGCCGCCTTGGCGACCGAGACGGCCGCATCCAGCTCCGCCCCACCCATGTTCGGCGCGCGGCCGACCTCCTGACCCGTCGCCGGGTTGAGAACGGCGAAGTCCGCGCCGACGGGCGCCGGCTTGCCGCCGATGGTAGCCTTGAATTCCATCATATCCGCCTCCTCCACGAGCGGCCCGCCTCCTCCGGCGGGCACATATGGTGGCAGAGATTAGAGAGGGGCAGCACACCGGACTTGGACGGCACCGTCCCGCCTTTTGGACAAAAGCGTCAATGGCAGCGCGCGACCGCGCCCGGCGTCGTGCCGTACTTCTTGCGGAACTCGCGATAGAAATAGGAAAGGTCGTTGAAGCCGCAATCGAAGGCAACGGCCGTAACGCCCTCCGCCGCCTGCTCTCCCTTGCGGGCGGAGAGCCGCGCATGGGCAAGCTCCAGCCGCCGATTGAGCAACCGGTGACCGGGTGTTTCCCCGAGCGGCCGAAAATGCCGCTGCAGCATGCGCTCCGAAACGTTGAGGCGGACGGCCAGCTCACGTGGCCCGAAGCCCGGATCCGCGCGGTGGCGATCGATCATCGCGAGCGCACGCGACAGCAGCGTCTCAGCGGCACCGGTCACGCGGGTCGAATGCAGGTAGGCGCCGAGAAGGCACAGGAAAGCTTCGCCGAGTTGCGCCTGCGCCCCTTCCTCCAGCAGCATTTTCGCGATGACCGCGCGCATGGCGAGCCAGAGAGGATCATCGCGCGAGATCGAAAGGCCACCGGTGCATGGCGTACCGAAACGGTGGAGCATCTCGTCGCGCGGGATATGCAGCGACACCTGGTTCGAGCGCTCGCCGCGATAGAGAAAGGACGAGGGCTTGAGGGAATCGACGAGGAACATGTCGCCGGGCGAAAGCTCCGCGACCTGATCGCCCTGCTCGACGCGACAGTGGCCCGCATCCTGCACCAGCAGGAAGAAGTATTCGCCGGGATCCTGCCGGATGGAGCGGGTGTTGCGCGCGACTTCGGAGGCATCGAGTGCGACGATGGCCGTATCGAAGGGACCGACACGCCGCGTCGTGACGTCGCCATTGACGACGCCCGTCCGCCCCATCGGCTCCAGATCGAACGAACCGCAGACCCTCCTGATCTCCGCCTCGAGAATTTCTACCGGCACCGGCTTGTGTCCCGGCGTCATCAGCGACTGCATCGTGCCCTCCCCGGCTCTAGCAGAAAGCCTATTCTCCCAAAACTATCTCACCACAGTCCGCAACGCTTGCCTATCGCCGAGAGCCCTTCCCATCCGCAAACGCGCAATCTTTCCGCCCTGCCGCAAGCCGGCAGGCAGTCTTGCCGGAATTGTCTCACCCGGCAAGCACCGAAAAACCACCGGCCTTTGCCGCCCGGCGCAGGCCGTCGCTAGGCGGTTCGGCAAGGCCATCCGCTGCAAGGCGGTCCAGCACCGCCACCACCTCCGAAAGCCCGCGCCCCTCGGCATAGTGCATCGGCCCGCCGCGCCAGCGTGGGAAGCCATAACCATGGATCTTCACGAGATCGATATCGGCGGCGCGGAGTGCAACATGCTCTTCCAGGATGCACGTCGCCTCGTTGACCATGGGCAGGAGAATGGCATCAACGATGCCTGCCTCGTCCCATGCGCGCTGTGCCCGGCTTTCCGCTGCCTCGGCGATGATCGCCGCCACGGTGTCAGAGGGTTTCGGCGCACGGTCGCCCGGCTGGTAGTCGTACCAGCCGCCGCCGGTCTTCTGGCCGTAGCGCTCGAGGGCACAGAGCCGGTCGGCAACGGGCGCAAAAGGCGTTTCGCCGCGTTCACGCGCCGCCTTGCGCTGGAAGGCCGCGATGTCGAGGCCGCCGAGATCCTGCGCCTCGAACGGCCCCATCGGCAGGCCGAAGGCGCGCATCGCTGCATCGACCGCCGCAGGCGTCGCGCCCGACAGCAACAGCCGCTCGGCCTGCGCACGTGTCACCTTCAGGATACGGTTGCCAATGAAGCCGTCGCAGATACCGGCGCGCACCGGGATCTTGCCGAGCAGGCGGGCGAGCGCAAAACCCGTCGCCAGCACGTCTGGCGCAGTCGTCCCGGTCGGCACAATTTCCAGCAGCTTCATGATGTGCGCCGGGCTGAAGAAATGCAGGCCGAGGAACCGTTCCGGATGGGCGATGCCTTCGCCGATCGCGTCCGGATCGAGATAGGAGGTGTTGGTGGCCAGCACCGCATCCGACCGGCAAACCACAGACAATTTTTCGAAGACGGCGCGCTTGACCGACAGGTCCTCGAACACCGCCTCGATGATGAGGTCCGTATCGACCAGCAAGCCGTAATCGCCGCTGCCGGTGACGCCGGCCATGCGCGCATCGGCGATGGCCTGCGTCATGCGCCCGCGCTTCACCGAACCGTCGTAGATGGCCCTGACATTGGCGAGCCCGCGCTCGACCGCCGCCGCATCGCGCTCAATGAGAATGACCGGCAGACCGGCATCGCGCAACGCCGCAGCGATGCCCGCGCCCATCGTGCCGCCGCCGATGACGGCCGCCGAACGGATATCGCGCGGCGTGATCCCGGCAAGCTCCGGCGGGCGTGGCGCAGCGCGCTCGGCAAAGAAGACATGGCGCAGCGCCGACGCCTGTCGCGAGCCACGCAGGTCGAGGAAGGTTTCCCGCTCGAAAGCCATGGCACTGGCGAAATCCGTCTCGCTGGCCCGGCGCACCGAGGCAAGCGCCCGGAGCGGAGCGGCCTCCCGCTTCGCCTTGGCGGCCACCGCCTTTTCGGCACCCTCCCAGAAACCGGCTTCAACGGGCGCTACGGCACGGCTGGAGATCGGCTCCGGCCGGGTTTTGCCGGCAGCACCATTCGCAAAGGCGATCGCGCCGGCCAGAAGGTCGCCCTCGATGACAGCATCCACGAGGCCGAGACCTTCTGCCTTCTTCGCGTCAACGGGGCTGCCGCTTGTCACAAGCTCGACGGCAGCAGCCGGACCGATCAGCCGCGGCAGGCGAACCGTGCCACCGGCACCGGGAATGATGCCGAGCTTGACTTCCGGCAGGCCGAGGCTGGCAGAAGCAACGGCCACCCGACAGGCGCAGCCGAGCGCCACTTCGAGCCCGCCACCGAGCGCGCTGCCATGGATCGCCGCGACCCAGGGCTTCCTGGCACCCTCGATGGTCGCCACCACGTCCGGCAGATGCGGCGGCTGCGGTGGTTTACCGAATTCGCTGACATCGGCCCCGGCGATGAAGGTGCGGCCGGCGCAGATCAGCACGACGGCTTTCACCGCGGCGTCCGCATCGAGCTTGGCGACGGCCTCGACGAGGGCCTGGCGCAGCGCCTGCGACAACGCGTTGACGGGCGGGTTGTCGATGGTGACGACGGCGATGCCGTTTTCGCTGATGATGCTGACGGTCATGGTGTCATATTCCCAGGTAAGCGGCGCGGATGCGTTCGTCGGCGATGAGGTCGGCAGCGGGGCCGGACATGGTGATGCGGCCCGTCTCCATGACATAACCGCGATCGGCGACCGAGAGTGCGCCGAATGCGTTCTGCTCGACGAGCAGCACGGTGACACCGAGCGCCTTCAGGCTCTTCACCACATCGAAGATCTGCGCGACGAGGATGGGGGCAAGGCCCATGCTCGGTTCGTCGAGCAGCAGGCAGGAAGGGCGGCCCATCAGCGCGCGGGCGATCGCCAGCATCTGCTGCTGGCCGCCGGAAAGGCCGCCGGCCGCAAGATTGCGCTTCTCCCTGAGGATCGGGAACATGGCGAAGGCGTCCTCCCGGTCCCGCTCCACCTTGTCATCGGAAAAGAGATAGGCACCGAGGCGCAGGTTCTCCTCCACCGTCAGGTTGGTGAAGATCTGGCGCCCTTCGGGCGACTGGGCAAGGCCGCGCCGCACGCGGGCATGCGCCGGCACCGCCGTCAGCGCCTCACCGCGAAAGACGATGGACCCGGCCGAGACCGGCTGGATGCCGGAGAGGCACTTGAGCAGCGTGGTCTTGCCGGCGCCGTTCGCGCCGACCACCGTGACGATCTCGCCCGAGGCAACATCGAGGTCGATGCCGTGCAGCACCTCGATACGGCCATAGCGCGAACGCAGTCCTTCAACCGTCAGCATTTTGCGCCTCCGTCGCCTGGGCACCCAGATAGGCCTCGATGACGCGCGGGTCGCGCGCGATCGCCGCCGGCTCGCCTTCGGCGATCTTCTCGCCATGGTCGAGCACCACGATATGGTTGGAAATACGCATGACCATCTTCATGTCGTGCTCCACCAGCAGGATCGACACGCCCTCGGCCGCGACCTGGGCGATCAGATGGTCGATCTCCTCCGTCTCGACGGCGTTGCAGCCGGCGGCCGGCTCGTCGAGCAGCAGGACGCGGGGTTTCAACGCCAGCGCGCGGGCGATCTCCAGCCGCTTCAGCGCACCATAGGAGAGCGAGCCCGCCTCCTGTTCGGCGGCGCGGCCGAGGCCGACGCGGTCGAGCAGCGCACGCGCACTCTCCTCCGACGCCCTGCTGCGGCGGCGCGCGGCGGGCAGTGAGAGGAGATCGGCAAAGACCGAGCCACGCTCGTGTAGGTGATGCCCGGCGACGGCGTTCTCAAGCACGCTCATCGACTGGAAGATCTGCAGGTTCTGGAAGGTGCGCGACAGGCCACGCCGCGCCAGAAGGTGCGGCGGCATGCGCGTGACATCCTCTCCGTCAAGCGCGACACGGCCGCGGGCTGGGGCGTAGACCCCCGAGATCATGTTGAACAGCGTCGTCTTGCCGGCGCCGTTCGGGCCGATGACGGAAACGATCTCGCCGGGTTTCAGGGAGAAGCCGACATCGTTGACGGCACGCACGCCGCCGAAATCGATCCCCAAACCTTCGATCTGAAGCAGGCTCATTCTGCCCTCCCCCGGATGCGGCGCGCGATGGAGGGCAGCAGCCCTTCGCGCATGAAGATCATGACCAGCATCATGACGAGGCCGAGCATGAGCTGTTCGTATTCCTGGAAGACCGTCAGCACCTGCGGCAGCGTGGTGAGGATCGCGGCACCGAGAATGGCGCCGAGCACCGACCCCGCGCCGCCCAGCACCGTCATGGTGACCATCTCGATCGAGTGCATGAAGCCTGCGACGTCAGGCGTGATGAACTTGTTTTGCAGCGCCAGAAGCGAGCCCGACACGGAGGCATAGACCGCCGAGAGGATGAAGGCGACAAGCTTGTAGTGCGCGACATCGACGCCGACCGTGCGGGCCGCGACCTCCGACCCGTGCAGCGCCCGCAGCGCCCGACCGGTCGGGCTGTGGTAGAGGTTGAGCGCCAGCCAGGCCCCGATGACAAGGACGAAGCCGGAGAAGGCATACCAGAATTCGGTGTTGGAAAGATCGATGCCGATGGCCTTCAGGACAGCGCGAAGTCCCAGTTCCGGCACCGCCATGCCGTCCGGCCCGCCGGTGAGCTGCGCCTCGTTGGAGAGCACCATCGAGACAAGGATGCCGAAGCCGAGGCTGGCGACGGCGAGATAATAGCCCTTGAGCCGCAGGATCGGCCGACCGACGAGAAAGGCGATAGCCGCCGAGAGCGCCGCACCGAGCAGAGCGGCAAGCGCCGGATGCAGGCCGAGATGCACCGGCGCCAGCGCGCAGGCATAGGCGCCGATGCCGGCAAAACCCGCATGGCCAAGGCTGATCTGGCCGGCATAGCCGATGAGGATGACCAGACCCGTCACCGCAAGCCCGTTGACGAAGATCAGCGAGCCGACGCGGAAATAGTAGGAGGACGGGAAGAAGACCGGCGCGATCGCGATGACCACGGCGAGGATGAGGAGCGTGGTTGCCTTGCTGGAGAGCCGCATGATCACACCCGATCCGTCGACTTGCGGCCGAAAAGGCCCTGCGGCATGGCGAAGAGCACCGCGAGGATGACGACGAAGGCGGCTGCGTCCTTGTATTGCGAGCTGACATAGCCGGCCGTCATCGCCTCCAGGACACCGAGCATCAGGCCGCCCACGAGAGCGCCCTTGGGATTGCCCATGCCCCCGAGCATGGCGGCAGCAAACCCCTTCAATGCCAGCGCGAGGCCGACATCGTAGCTCGTCAGCGTGATCGGCGTCACCAGCACGCCGGCGAGAGCACCGATGGCGGCCGACATGGCGAAGGAGAGCGTCATCACATAATTGGTGTTGATGCCGACGAGCTGGGCAGCGATGCGGTTGTTTGCCGTCGCCAGTACCGCGCGACCGATGAGGGTGCGTGTGAAGAACAGCCAGAGACAGAAGAAGACGGCAAGCGCACCGGCAATCACCCAGAGGCTCTGCGGCAGGATGGTCGCTCCGCCGATGACGATCGGCTGGTCACCCGAAAAGGCCGGGAAGCGATGGAGCTGCTTGTCGAAAACGAGCTGTGTCGCGCCGCGGATGAAGATCGAGGCGCCGATGGTGATGATGATCAGCGAGACGACGGGTGCGCCCCGTGCCGGCTCGATCGCCAGCTTGTTGAGCGCAACGCCGATACCCGCCGTGACGATGATGGCGATGAGCGCGGCAAGCGGCAGCGGCAATCCGGCGGCATGCGCGAAGAAGGTGATCATGCCTCCGAGCATGACGAACTCGCCCTGGGCGAAGTTCACGACGTCGGAAGCGTTGTAGATGATCGTGAAGCCGAGCGCGACCAGCGCATAGACCGCGCCGACCGTGATCCCGGAGAGTAGGAATTGCAGGAGTTCGGGCATGAATGCCTCCGCTTCGCGCACGACGGTTTCCGCCGGCCCACAGCCCTGTGGCGCGGGCCGGCAGGCTCGATTACTCGACGATCTTCCAGCCGCCCTTTTCGATCTGCAGCATGCGGAAGGCCGACAGGTCGAGGCCGAGATGATCCTCCGCCGTCATGGTTACCGTGCCGGTCGTACCGACAAGGCCCGCCGTGCCTTCGATCGCATCGCGGATCGCCGAAGGCTCGGTGCTGCCTGCCCGCTTGATCGCATCGACGAGAATGCGCAGCGCATCGTGGGCGTAGCCGCCGAAGGTTGAGACCGGCTTGCCGGTCGCCTTTTCATAGGCCTCCTTGTAGGCGACGACGACGGCGCGCTGCGGGTCGTTCTCCGGCAGCAGACCCGCGACGAGAAGCGCCGTGCCCGGCAGGCGCACGCCTTCGGCAGCCTCCGCGCCGGCAAGCTCGATGAAACCATCCGAGGCGACGCCGTGCGACTGGTAGAGCGGCAGGCCGACGGCGAGCTGTGCATAGTTGCGTGTGACGATCGCCGGCCCCTGGCCGAAACCGGGGTTCAGCACAGCCTGCACGCCGTCCTTGCCCTTGATGTTGGTAAGCTGCGGCGTCATGTCGGCATCGGTCGGGCCGTAGGTCTCGTCGGCCAGCACCTCGATACCATATTCCCCGACGATGGACAGGCACTGCTTGTGCATGGATGCGCCGAAACCGTCGGAGCCGGAGATCATGCCGATCTTGGTGATGCCGTTCTTCTTCATGTCCTCGAAGATCTTCGCGCAGGCCATACGGTCCGTGTGCGGGGTCTTGAAGGTGAAGGGACGGACGGGATCGATGATCTCGATCGCGCCCGCAAGCGAGATGAACGGGACTTCGGCATCCTCGAAGACGGGGATGATGGCCATGGAGGTGCCCGTCGTCGTGCCGCCGATCACGGCGACGACCTCGTCGTCCTCTACCAGGCGGGTGGCGAAGGTGCGCGCCTTGTTCGGGTCGCCACCGTCGTCATAGACGATCAGGTCGATCTTCTCGCCATTGACGCCGCCGGCCGCATTGATCTCCTCAACCAGCATCTTCAGCGTCTTGGCTTCCGGATCACCAAGGAAGGAGGCAGGGCCGGTCTCCGAAAGGGTCGCGCCGATCTTGATATCGGCAAGGGCCGGCACGGCAAAGCCGAGGACGAAGGCCAGCGTGCCGGCGAGCGCGGTGGTGGTGAGCGAAAATTTCATGTCGGTTTCTCCTCCCAACAAAGACAAAGGTTAAAGCGAAAACTCCTCACGCCGCCGCGGGGCGGCGCCACATCACCACGCGGAACCGGTTCGCGACGAAAGCCGCATCCGTCAGGCTGGCATTGCCCGCCGGATTGGCACCGGTAACGTGGAAATCGCTGAAGGCGGCGCTCTGGTTGACATAGATGCCGCCGGTCAGGTTGACGGAAAGATTGACGCCCGCCGTGGCGAAACGATCGGCCGCGGCAAGAATCTGGGTTTCATCCGCCGCGTAGAGCGCCGCCGTGATCGCCCCCTTGCGCTCGGCAAGCCTGGCAGCATGGTCGATGCCGTCCTCGACGTCATCAACCGCAACGACGAAAGCGATGGGACCGAAGCGTTCCTCCGCGTAAGAATCCGCATCCGCTGCATCGACGACGAGGATCAAAGGCGTTGCAGTGCGAGCGCCATCGAGGCCTTCGACGGGCGCCGAGTCACGGACGATGCGGCCAAGCGACCGGGCCGTCGCAATGCGGGCGAGCGTCGCCGGATTGGCGATGGCCCCACAGACACCGGCCGCACGCGCCGGATCGGCAAGCAGACCATCGATGGCAGCCGCGATGCCAGCCGCAACCTCGTCGAAACTCTTGTGGCCTTCATTCGTCGCAATGCCGCCGCGTGGGACAAAAATATCCTGCGGCGCCGTGCACATCTGGCCGGAATAGAGCGAGAGCGAGAAGGCGATATTGCTGCACATGCCGGCAAAATCATCCGTCGCACCGATGACGGTCGAGTTGACGCCGGCCTCTTCGGTGTAGACATCGGCATGACCGGCGTTTTCGCGCACCCAGGCACCGAACGTATTGGAACCGGTATAGTCGATGATGGCGACGGCAGGATGCTGCACGAGATCCCTGGTGATCTCGGCACCGGGCGCATCGGCGGCGAGCAGCACGATATCGGCCGCAAACCCCTCTTCCACGAGCACCTGCCGCGCGACTTCGACGGTGATGGCAAGCGGCAGGATCGCCGCCGGATGCGGCTTGACGATGATGGTATTGCCCGTGACGAGGCTGGCGAAAAGGCCCGGATAGCTGTTCCAGGTCGGGAACGTATTGCAGCCGATGACGAGGGAAATACCGCGCGGCACGATGCGCCAGTGCTTTTCCATGACGATCGGCGCGCCCTTGCCCTGCGGCTTGGTCCAGGTCGCCTGCGCCGGTATGCGGCTCATCTCGGCATGGGCATAGGCGACGGCCTCGAGGCCACGATCCTGCGCATGTGGGCCACCGGCCTGGAAGGCCATGGCGAAGGCCTGGCCCGTCGTGTGCATGACGGCATTCGCCATCTCGAAGCTGCGGGCATTGAGGCGGGCAAGGATTTCGAGACAGATGCCGGCGCGTATGTCCGGCGAGGCCGCGGCCCATTGCGGGGCGACCGCGCGCGAGGCCATGACCAGCATGTCGGCAGAGGCGGCGGGATACGTGATGCCAAGGGCCGGCCCATACGGCGAAACCTCGGCACCGACGCGCCCTTCGGCCGGATGATCGACGAGATCGAACGCCGCATCGAGCCGTGCCGTATAGGCGGCAAGGCCATCGTCCTTTGCCGTTTCACCGTATATCTTGCCACTCGGCACTTCGGGATAGACGGTCCAGAAATCACGCTTGGCGGCCGCTTCGATTGCGGCGGCCAGCGTCGGGCGATGGCGCTCGAAAAGTCCGGTCATCTCTGGCTCCTCCAGTCAGTGCTTTTATAATTGACTGACCGGTCGGTTTATGCAAGAGTTTTTTTACGGTCGCCGCTGGGAAGGGCGACAGGGAGGAACCATGACCACTTCCGACACCATTCTGTCGGCGCTCGCCGATGGCGTTCTGAGCCTCACGCTGAACCGCCCGGACAAGCTTAACGCCTTTAACGACGAGATGCACCTTGCGCTGCGCGCCGGCTTCGAGCGCGCCCATGCGGATGATGCGGTACGCGCCGTACTGCTGACCGGTGCCGGCCGCGGCTTCTGCGCCGGCCAGGATCTCGGCGACCGCGATCCCAAGAAAGGCCTACCGGACCTCGGCCACACGATCGAGACCTACTACAATCCGCTGCTGCGCCTTATCCGCAGCCTCGAAAAACCTGTCATCTGCGCGGTCAACGGCGTCGCCGCCGGCGCGGGTGCCAATATCGCCTTTGCCTGCGACATCACGCTCGCCGCCCGCTCCGCCCGCTTCATCCAGGCCTTCGCCAAGATCGGCCTCGTGCCCGATTCTGGCGGCACCTGGAGCCTGCCCCGCCTGATCGGCGAGGCGCGCGCCAAGGCGCTTGCGCTCACCGCAGAACCGCTCGGCGCGGAAACCGCCGCCGACTGGGGGCTCATCTGGCGCGCCGTCGACGACGACACGCTGATGGAAGAGGCGAGCGCTCTCGCCGCACGCCTTGCCGCCGGCCCGACCAAGGGCCTCGGCATGACGAAACGCGCCATCCAGGCCGCCGCCACCAATTCTCTCGACCAGCAACTCGACTTCGAGCGCGACCTGCAGCGCGCGGCCGGTCGCAGCGCCGACTACGCCGAGGGCGTTTCCGCCTTCCTCGAAAAGCGCAAGCCAGAGTTCTCCGGCAAATGAGCGCCGCCGAGCTTTCTCCGCAAGCGCTCGCCGAAGCCTGCGCCAGGGCGATGTGGGATGACGACAACGCCACCCGTCATCTCGGCATGGAGCTTGTTGCCATCGCACCCGGCGAAGCGGCCATTGCGATGACCATCGCCGAGACCATGACCAATGGCCACGGCACCTGTCACGGCGGCTACATCTTCACACTGGCGGATTCGGCCTTCGCCTTCGCCTGCAACACTTACAACCAGCGCACCGTCGCCCAGCACTGTTCGGTGACCTTCATCGCGCCGGCCTTCCGGGGCGACAGGCTGACCGCGACGGCGAAGGAGGTGTCGCGCCGCGGTCGTGGCGGCATCTACGACATCCGCATCACCAACCAGGAGGGCGAGCATGTCGCGGAATTCCGCGGCCACTCGCGAACAGTCAAGGGCACCCATCTGCCGGAGTGAGGCAGAGGGCACACCATCCCGCATTCTCGGAGGAGATTTTCATGGAAGACCTGTCCCCCCGCCCCGGAGACCTCGAAGCGATCGAGACTGCCTCCCGCGATGAGATTTCCGCGCTGCAGCTTGAGCGCATGAAATGGTCACTGACCCACGCCTACGAGAATTCGCCCTTCTATCGTCAGCGCTTCGACGCGGCAGGCGTACACCCCTCCGACCTCAAGACGCTTGCCGACCTTTCAAAATTCCCCTTCACCACCAAGACGGACCTGCGCGACACCTACCCGTTCGGCATGTTCGCCGTACCCCGTGAGAAGCTGGCGCGCATTCACGCCTCGTCGGGCACGACCGGCAAGCCCACCGTTGTCGGTTACACGAAGAACGACATCGACACCTGGGCGAACGTCGTCGCCCGCTCGATCCGCGCCTCGGGCGGCCGGGCCGGCGATGTCGTGCATGTCGCCTATGGCTACGGCCTCTTCACCGGCGGCCTCGGCGCGCATTACGGCGCGGAACGGGCGGGCTGCACCGTGGTGCCGATCTCCGGCGGCATGACGGAACGCCAGGTCACCCTGATGCAGGATTTCAAGCCGCGCATCATCATGGTCACGCCCTCCTACATGCTCTCCATCCTCGACGAATTCCGCCGCCAGGGCGTCGATCCGCGGGAAAGCTCGCTCGCCGTCGGTATCTTCGGCGCCGAGCCCTGGACAAACGCCATGCGGGAGGAGATCGAGCAGTCCTTCGACATGCACGCCGTCGACATCTACGGCCTGTCGGAGGTCATGGGCCCGGGCGTCGCCAATGAATGCGTCGAAACGAAGGACGGCCTGCACATCTGGGAAGACCATTTCTACCCCGAAATCATCGATCCGGTCACAGGTGCGGTGCTGCCGGACGGCGAGATCGGCGAGCTGGTCTTCACCACGCTCACCAAGGAAGGCCTGCCGATCATCCGCTACCGCACGCGCGATCTGACGCGGCTGCTGCCCGGCACCGCCCGCTCGATGCGCCGCATGGAAAAGGTCACCGGCCGCTCCGACGACATGATGATCCTGCGCGGCGTCAACGTCTTCCCGACACAGATCGAGGAACAGATCCTGAAATGTCGCGGCCTCGCGCCGCATTTCCAGATCGAGCTGACACGCTCGGGCCGCATGGACAACATGACCGTGCATGTGGAGTGCACGCTCGAGGCAGCCGACGAGGGTTCTCGCACGGGTTCGGCCAAGGAACTCGCCCACCACATCAAGAGCGTGGTCGGGGTCTCGACGAAGATCACGGTGCACGAGCCCGGCGGCGTCGCCCGCTCGGAAGGCAAGGCAAAACGGGTGGTCGACAACCGCCCGAAGGAATGAAAGGCCGGGCTGAACAATTCCAGCAATCGCGCGAGGAATGATTTTGCGTCCGGAGTTGTGTAGAAACAAAGAGATGGGGAATCTTCGCCGTTAGAAGAAGGATGAAGGTCCCCTATCCCGGAACCGGGTTGACTGTGTATAGGGAGGGCAGCCACCTTCCCGGAAGCAGCCGGGCAAAGCAAAGCAGGATAAAATGGCACGCACGCGCGCAGTTGATTTCGAGGAAAAACAGCGCGGCATTCTCTCGAGTGCCGCCGCAGTCTTTGCCGAGATGGGCATGGAGAAAGCCTCCATGTCTATGATCGCCTCGCACAGCAATGTCTCCAAGGCGCTGCTCTATCACTATTATCCGAGCAAGGATGCGCTGATCTTCGACATCGTACGCACGCACCTGACGGAGCTGGCAAACGCCATCGAAGCCGCCGACCGACCAGACGTCGCCCCGCAGGATCGCCTGCGGCTTCTCGTGAAGGCCGTACTGGCGAACTACGAGGGTCGGGACAACGAGCACAAGGTGCAGCTCAACGGCACCAGCGCACTTTCCCTCGAACAGCTTTCCGAACTGCAGGCGATCGAGCGGCAGATCGTCAAGCGCTTCTCCGGCGTCATCCGCGACATCAACCCGGATCTCAACAAGGACCGGCCGCTGCTGATGCCCGTCACCATGTCGCTCTTCGGCATGATGAACTGGGTCTATATGTGGTTCCGCCCGAACGGGCCAGTGACGCGGGATGAGTATGCGGATATCGCGACGACGCTGATCCTTGAGGGCGTCAAAGCCGTTACGTAAGCAAAAACTAACCGTCGTCCGACCGTTCCACATCCTTGCCCGTCGCCGCGACCGATTCCAGCCGCTCGGCAAATTCGCGCCGCAGCGTGCGGCGCAACTCTGCCGCCCTGTAGCGCCTGGTATCCACCGGATCCGTCGGCTGCAACTCCGGCACACGCACCGGCTTTCCCGCTTCGTCCACGGCGACCATGGTGAAATAACAGGAATTGGTGTGCCGGCGATGGCCGGAGCGGATGTTTTCCGCCTCGACGCGGATGCCGATCTCCATGGAGGTTCGGCCGGTATGGTTCACCGAGGCGCGAAAGGTGACGAGTTCGCCGACATGGATCGGCTCCTTGAACATCACCTGATCGACCGAAAGCGTCACCGCATATTGCTGCGAATAACGCGAGGCGCAGGAGAAGGCGACGCGATCGAGCAGGTTCAGAAGCGCGCCGCCGTGAACCTTTCCGGAAAAATTCGCCATGTCAGGCGTCATCAAAACGGTCATTTCCAGGCGGCGCGGGTCCATGCGGTCACTCTCTCGTTTTGGCCACCATGGTCAGCACGTCGTACTGCGCGACGGTGGCGCCCGTCTGGTTGGTCACGTTGCAATCCCAGCGCACTTCGCCGTGCTCGGCATTGGCGCGCGGGTTGATCTCCTTGCAGGTGAGCTGCACTTGCAGCGTATCACCCGGATTGACCGGTGTCAGGAAGCGCAGGTTGTCGACGCCGTAGTTGGCGAGCACCGGGCCCGGCGCCGGATCAACGAACAGGCCGGCGGCGAAGGAGACGATGAGATAGCCGTGCGCAACGCGCCCGTCGAAGAACGGGTTCGCCCTGGCCGCTTGCTCGTCCATATGGGCGTAAAACGTGTCGCCGGTGAAATGGGCGAAATGCTCGATGTCGTCGAGCGTCACCGCGCGCGTCGCGGTGATGAGCTGGTCGCCGATCTTCAGTTCCGCCAATGACTTGCGGAACGGATGCTCACCGCCCGCCCGCGCTTCCGCGCCCGGCAGCCAGCGGCCGGTGACGGCGGAGAGCATGGTCGGCGCGCCCTGGATGGCGGTGCGCTGCATGTAATGCTTTACGCCGCGCATGCCGCCCAGCTCCTCGCCGCCGCCCGCGCGGCCGGGGCCGCCGTGCACGAGGCCCGGCAGCGGCGAACCGTGGCCGGTGGAGGACTTGGCGCTGACGCGGTTGCCGATCATCACGCGGCCGTGGAAGGGCGCAAGGCCCAGCACAACCTCTTCGGCGAAGGCCGGATCGTTGGTGAAGACCGAGGCGACGAGACTGCCCTTGCCACGCCGGGCGAGATCGACCGCCTCTTCCGCCGTGTCATAGGGCATGACGGTGCTGACCGGGCCGAAGGCCTCGACATCGTGCACGGCGCGGGCCGAGCCCGGCTTGTCGCAATAGAGCAGTACCGGATTGAGGAAGGCCCCGGCCACGGCGTCGCCGGACTGGACGCGCGGATTATCAGGATCGCCGGCGACGATCTCGGCGTCAGCCGAAAGATCGCGGATGCGCGCGCGAACCTCCTCGCGCTGGTCGAGGCTGGCGAGCGGGCCCATGCGTACGGCTTCGTCGGCGGGATTGCCGATCGCCGTCTTCGCAAGACGCGCGCCAAGGCTTTCGATGAGGGCCTCGCTATAGGCGCGCGGGGCGATGACACGGCGGATCGCCGTACATTTCTGGCCGGCTTTCACCGTCATCTCGCGGGCGACTTCCTTGACGAAGAGGTCGAATTCCTCCGTACCGGGCGCGGCGTCGAGGCCGAGCACGGCGGCGTTGAGGCTGTCGGCCTCCATGGTGAAGCGCACCGAGTTTTCGATAATCGCCTTGTGCGTCTTGAGGCGCTGGCCGGTGGCGGCCGAACCGGTGAAGGTGACGGCGTCCTGCCCTTCGACGTGATCGAGCAGGTCGCCGACCGAGCCGCAGACGAGCTGCAACGCGCCTTCCGGCAGGATGCCGGTCTCGACGATACGGCGGACCATCAGTTCGGTGAGATAGGCCGTCTGGCTCGCCGGCTTGACGATGGCGGGAACGCCGGCGATCAGCGTCGGCGCAAGCTTTTCCAGCATGCCCCAGCAGGGGAAGTTGAAGGCGTTGATATGCACCGCGACGCCCTGCAACGGGGTCAGGATATGCTGAGCGGCAAACGTGTTGTCCTTGGAAAGCGGTTCCACGTCGCCATCGAGCAGGACGCGGGTGTTCGGCAATTCGCGCCGGCCCTTGGAGGCATAGGAGAGTAGCGTGCCGATGCCGCCCTCGATATCGACCCAGCTATCGGCGCGCGTCGCGCCGGTGGCGGTCGAGAGAGCGTAAAACTCTTCCTTCTTCTCCATCAGCGCCTGGCCGAGTGCCTTCAGCATGGCGGCGCGCTCGTGAAAGGATAGGCGCCGCAGCGCCGGGCCGCCCTTGTCGCGGCCGTGGGCGAGGATCGCCTTGAAATCGATGCCGGAGGAATCGATGAAGGCGACCGGATCGCCCGTCGCGGCGTCGAGCAGGGGCACGCCCTCCTTCGCACCGACGACCCAAGCGCCGCCGACATAGCTTTCGAGCCGGCGCGGCCGGTTTGCCATGACGTTCATCTCAATGTCCTTCCTGTTTTTTTCGCAATCACGGACGGAAAACCGCTTCACACTTTTCCTGGGATTGCTCAGTTCAATCCAAGCGCAGCGAGCTGCGCATCGACCTCGGCTCGCCATTCGGCCAGCAGGGTCTCGTTGGGCGTATGCCGCAGGCCGAAACGCGACAGCGTTTCGAAGCGGGCGGAGCCGGAATGGCCAAAACTGGCGGCGACGCGCGGATACCAGTAGGCGACGGAAGCCTGCGCTTTGGCGCGGCCCTCCTCGTCACCGGCGATGCACACGAGGCCGGCAAGGCCAAGCTCCGCATGGCGCGTCTCGCGCGGCAGGATGGCGCGGAAAATCTCGGCGAGCGGCTGGTAGGAGACGCGCGACAGTTCCTTCAACTGCACGACGCTCGCCCGGCCCATCAGCACGTTCATGACGACGGCATCCACCCAGCCTTGCAGCGGATAGTGGAAGACGGAGAGGCGCATGTCGCCGCCCTGCCGTGCCGCGCCGATATCGGCCTCGCGGGAAAGCCGCTCGGCCCAGGGATGGTGCACGGCGTAGCGCCCGCCATTCGCGCCGAAGGTTTCCATGACCTGCAAGACCTTGCCGGCGTGATCGGCCTTTTCCAGCACGATGCGGGCGGCGGAGATGCGCTCCTGAATGCCCGGCGCATCGTTGATCGTTTCGGCGAAACCGGCGGAACCGGCCAGTTCGCTGTCGACAAAGCTCGCCATGAGGCGCAGGAGCTCGCCGCGATAGCGCGGCGGCACATTGGCGGGCGAGGAGAGCACGCCGCCCTCAGCCAGATAGTCCTCGATCGGCATCGTATCGGACATGAAAATTCCCCTTACTGGTCGTAGCTGACGACGATGCGGTCGGTGAGCGGGAAGCACTGGCAGGTCAGCACATAGCCCTGGCGCACCTCGTAATCCTCAAGCGCGTGGTTGACCTCCATCTCGGCCTCGCCCTCGATGATCTTGGCTCGGCAGGTTGAACAGACGCCGGCCTTGCAGGCATAGGGCACGTCCATGGCGTTTTCGAGCGCAGCGTCGAGCAAGCTCTGGCCCTGTTTCGGGAACTTGAAGGTGCGGGTCGCGCCGTCGAGCGTGACGGTGGCCTCGCAGGCCGCGCCCTGGTCCGCGCCGTTCGCCTTCTCCACCCTGGCGCGCGCCCGGCCGGGCTGCGAGGAGGCGAAGAGTTCGAACTTGATCTGGTCGTCGCGCAGACCATGCTCACGAAGGGCGGCGGCGATCGCCAGCATCATCGGCTCCGGGCCGCAGATGAAGGCGGTCGTCACAGATTTCGGGTCGATCCAGTTCCTGAACAGCGCCGCGCACTTTTCACCGTCGATGCGGCCGGTGAAGAGGTCGATATCCTGCGCCTCGCTTTCGAGGATATGCAGCACCGAGAAGCGCCCAAGATAAAGGTTTTTCAAGTCCTCCAGTTCCTCGCGGAACATGATCGAGCTGATCTGGCGGTTGGCGTAGACCAGCGTGAAGCGCGCGCGCGGTTCACGCGACAGCACCGTCTTGATGATCGAGAGCACCGGCGTGATGCCGCTGCCGCCGGCAAAGCCGAGATAGTGTTTTGCGGCGTCCGGCTCCAGCGCGGTGAAGAACGCGCCCATCGGGGGCATGGCCTCCAGCGTGTCGCCGGCCTTCAGGCTTTCGTTGACCCAGGTGGAGAAACAGCCGCCGTCGACGCGCTTGATGCCGACCTTCAGGACACCCTCGTCCTTGCCGGCGCAGATCGAATAGGAGCGGCGCAGCTCCTCGTCCTCGAACTTGCGGCGGAAGGTCAGGTACTGGCCTTGCGTGAAGTCGAAGACAGCGCGGTCCTCTTCGGACGGCCGGAGCGTGACCACGACCGCATCGCGCGTCTCGCGGCGAACGTCGGTCACGGTCAGGGAATGAAAACGTGCCATGTGCGGGCCTTCTCCCTAGAGCATTTCCGGCCGGAGCGGCATCGCTTCGGCGTCGGATCATGCGGTAAAAACAGGAAACCAGAGCGTGTCAGGCGAATTCCGGTTCGCCGGAATCGCTTCCGGTCAGATGCACTTGAAATAGTCGAACGGTTCCAGGCAGTCCGTGCAGCGATAGCTCGCCTTGCAGGGCGTCGAGCCGAACTGGCTGATCTTTTCCGTGTTCGCCGAGCCGCAGCGCGGACAGGCGATGGTCAGGTTCGACCGGCCGGAGAGCCGGTCGATGCGTTTCATCAAGACGCCGTCGGTGGCCGTGCCGTCGATCGGCGGGGCGATGCCGTAGTCGCGCAGTTTTTCGCGGCCCTCGGCGCTGATCCAGTCCGTCGTCCAGGCGGGCGAGAGACGGCGCTCCAGCTTCACCTTGGCAAGGCCCTTTCCGGTGAGCGCCGTCTCGATATCGAGATTGATCACCGTGGTGGCGGGACAGCCCGAATAGGTCGGCGTCACCGTCACGACAAGTGTATCGTCCCGCCATTCGACATCGCGGATAATGCCGAGATCGGTGAGCGAGATGACCGGGATTTCCGGGTCCGGCACTTCGGAAAGCCAGTGCCAGACCTCCTTGACCGAGGGACGAAGCGCCGGGTCCATCGCCGCCTCCTACCAGGTCGCGCCCGGATAGGCGCGTTGCAGGAACTGCATCTCGGTGAGGATGAAGCCGAGATGCTCGGTGTGAACGCCGCGCCGGCCGCCCTTGTGCATGTAGCCGTCGGCCGGCTTCTTCAGCGTGCCCTCGGAGAGCGTCTCCGCGACGATCTCGTCCCAGCCCGCCTTGAGGCCTGCGGGGGCCGGGATGATGCCGGCCTCGACCAGTTCGGCGTCGAGCGCATCGCTCATGAACATCTCGCCGGTGAAGGGCCAGAGTTCATCCAGCGCCTCCTGCATGCGGCGGTGGCTTTCCGCCGTGCCGTCGCCGAGGCGGATGACGAGATCGCGGCTGCGGTCGAGATGATAGGAGACTTCCTTGAACGCCTTTTCCGCGATCTCGGCGATGCGGGTGTCGGAGGACCCCTTCAGCGCCTTGAGGAGCAGATAGTGCCAGGCGTCGAACAGGAACTGCCGCATCAGCGTCTTGCCGAAATCGCCGTTCGGGCGCTCGACGATGAGGATGTTGCGGAATTCGTAACCGTCGCGCAGATAGGCGAGATCGTCGGCGGAACGGCCCTTGCCTTCCACCTCGCCGGCAAGGCCGAGCCAGAGCTGCGTCTGGCCGATCAGGTCGAGCGCGGTGTTGGCGAGCGCGATATCCTCCTCCAGCGCGGGCGAGTGCCCGCACCATTCGGAAACGCGATGGCCGAGGATCAGCGTGTTGTCGCCGATGCGCAGCAGGAATTCGAGAAGCGCCGCGCCCGACATCACATGTGCCCCACTTCGTCCGGAATGTCGAAGAAGGTCGGGTGACGATAGACCTTGGAGTTCGACGGATCGAACAGCGGGCCCTTTTCCGAGGGCGCGCTGGCGGTGATTTCTGAGGATTTCACCACCCAGATGCTGACGCCCTCGTTGCGGCGCGTATAGACGTCGCGGGCGTTGTTGACAGCCATTTCGGCGTCAGGCGCATGCAGGCTCCCGACATGGCGATGGTTGAGGCCGTGCTGGCCCCGGATGAAAACTTCCCAAAGCGGCCATTCGCTGGACATCGTGCTCTCTCCCTTACTCGGCGGCGATTTTTGCCGCAGCGCGGCGGTCGGCGGCTTTTTCGGCATGCGCCGTCAGGCCGTCGCGGAACCAGGCGCCGTCATTCCAGGCCTTCTTGCGGGCGTTGAGGCGCTCCGCATTGCACGGGCCGTTGCCGGCGATCACGTTGAAGAATTCCTCCCAATCCGGCTCGCCGAAATCGTGGCCGCCCTTTTCCTCGTTCCACTTGAGGTCCGGATCCGGCACGGTGAGGCCGAGATATTTTGCCTGCGGCACGGTCTGGTCGACGAATTTCTGGCGCAGCTCGTCGTTGGAGTTCTGCTTGATCTTCCAGGCCATCGACTGCGCCGAATGCACGGAGGCATCGTCCGAGGGGCCGAACATCATGAGGGACGGCCACCACCAGCGGTTCAGCGCGTCCTGCACCATGGCCTTCTGGGCCGCCGTGCCCTTCACCATCTTCATCAGGGCGTCATACCCCTGGCGCTGGTGAAAGCTTTCTTCCTTGCAGATGCGCACCATGGCCCGCGCATAGGGGCCGTAGGAACAGCGCTGCAACGGCACCTGGTTCATGATGGCCGCGCCATCGACCAGCCAGCCGATCGCACCGATATCGGCCCATGTCAGCGTCGGATAGTTGAAGATCGAGGAATATTTGGCCTTGCCGGAATGCAACTGCTCGTACATCTGGTCGCGGCTGATGCCGAGCGTTTCGGCGGCGCAATAGAGGTAGAGGCCGTGGCCGGCCTCGTCCTGCACCTTGGCGAGCAGGATCGCCTTTCTTTCCAAGGTGGGTGCGCGGGTGATCCAGTTGCCTTCCGGCAATTGGCCGACGATTTCCGAATGGGCGTGCTGGCTGATCTGGCGCACAAGCGTCTTGCGATAACCCTCGGGCATCCATTCCTTCGGCTCGATCTTCTGGCCGGCGTCGACGCGCTCCTGGAAGGCGCGCTCCACGGGGTCCATCTCGTCGAGGGACCGGACGCGAGCGGCATCGGTCTTCACCATCTGGGCATACATGGTCTTTCCTCCTTGCTGGCGCGTCAGACGCGCTCGAGAATGATGGCGATGCCCTGGCCGACGCCGATGCACATGGTACAGAGTGCATAACGCCCGCCCTGGCGGTGGAGCTGGTAGGTGGCTGTCGTGACGAGCCGCGCGCCGCTCATGCCGAGCGGATGGCCAAGCGCGATCGCGCCGCCGTTCGGGTTCACATGCGGCGCATCATCCGGCAGGCCGAGATCGCGCAGAACCGCGAGCGCCTGCGAGGCGAAGGCTTCGTTGAGTTCGATGACGTCCATCTGGCCGAGTGTCAGGCCGGCGCGTTCCAGCACCCGGCGCGCCGCCGGCGCGGGGCCAAAGCCCATGATGCGCGGCTCAAGCCCCGCCGCCGCCATGGCGACGACGCGCGCCTTCGGCGTCAGGCCCTGCGCCTTGGCGGTCGCCTCATTGGCGATGAGCAAGGCGGCCGCGCCGTCATTGACACCCGAGGCGTTACCCGCGGTGACAGAGAGGTCCGGGCCGTTGACGCCCTTCAGCTTAGCAAGCTGCTCGGCCGTCGTGCCGGGACGGGGATGTTCGTCGGTATCGACGGTGAGCGGATCGCCCTTCTTCTGCGGCACGGAAACGGACACGATCTCATCGGCAAAAAGGCCGGCCTCATGCGCGGCCGCCCAACGGGCCTGGCTCAGCGCAGCAAAAGCATCCTGGTCTTCGCGGCTGACGGCAAAGTCTGCGGCGACATTGTCGGCCGTCTGCGGCATGGAATCGACGCCGAAGGCCTTCTTCATCTTCGGATTGACGAAGCGCCAGCCGATCGTCGTGTCATAGACGGCATTGGCACGCGAAAAGGCGCTGTCGGCCTTCGGCATGACGAAGGGCGCGCGGCTCATGCTCTCGACGCCGCCGGCGATGACGAAATCGCAGTCGCCGGCGCGGATGGCGCGGGCGGCCATGCCGACGGCGTCCATGCCGGAGCCGCAGAGGCGGTTGACGGTGGTGCCGGGAATGGAGACGGGAAGGCCGGAGAGCAGCACGGCCATGCGGCCGACATTGCGGTTGTCCTCGCCGGCCTGGTTGGCGCAGCCGTAGATGAGATCGTCTACTTTCGACCAGTCGACGCCTTGATTGCGCGCCATCAGCCCAGAGAGCGGCACGGCGGCCAGATCATCAGCACGAACCGACGACAGCAGCCCGCCATAACGGCCGATGGGCGTACGAACGGCGTCGCAGATAAAGGCTTCGGACACGCGGCTTCCTCCCTGATATCCAAGGGTCGATCCGTTCCTCCAGAAACATTGACCGACCGATCGGTTATCTATTTAGCACTCGACACATCACAAATCAATGGGATTTTCCCTGAATTCTGTGATGTCTCATCGCAGCAGCAAGCATCATACCACAAACCATGCTTTTCCCTATGAAAAGTCGACCCGGCGTGCCTCGCGCAACAGGGAAAGACGACGCAGCGTTGCCTCGCTCGCTTCCGGCAAGGCACCGGCCGCCGTGACGAAATGGCGAGCGACATGCAGATCCGCCTCGGGGGAGAGGCCGAGGTAAAGGTCGGCAAAGAGCGCCCTGGCCGCCTCTCCCGGCCAGTCCATGGGCAGGGCCGTCTGCGGCAGGCGCGGATCGCGCAGTACGACGAGACGGAACTGGTGCACGAGCACCAGCCGGGCGACGAGGCTTTCCGCTGCGCCGAGCCGCACCCCGCCGGCAAGGAGATCGGCGAGGCGCCCGAAGCGCCGGAGGAAGCCGTCATAGGCCTCGGCATGCAGCGCAAGGTCCCAGTGGTCGGCCGCAAAGGCGCCAAGGTCCCCCTCGCCGCTCACCACGTCCCCCCGGAACACGACGGCCGGTTGCTTGAGAAGCGGGAGGGCGCGCGCACCCACCGCTAACCGCGGCCCCAGCCGGGCATGGCCTGCCCGCTCAAGGGTCTGCATCGCCTCGTCTGGCGCCGTTCCGGTCAACTGCACAAAATGCCACTCGGCCGCTTCCGGTGGACCGAAGAGCAGGCGGGCAGCGGCGGCAAACTCCGCCCGAGCGGGCGCGGCGAGGCGGTAGAAGCTTCGCCGCCCCTCCCGCTCTCCGGACAATTGCCCGGCCGCGACAAGGCGCGAGACGGCGGTGCGCACCAACGTCTCGCTGATGCCGACGGCAGCGCAGGTCTCGATGAGATTGCCGGTCCACACCACGCCGCCCCGCGGCTCCACGACATCGCCATAGATGGTGACGATGAAGCTGGCGGCCTTCAGCGGGCTCTCCTCGATGATGGTCCTGAGCATCGCGCCGAACATGCTCTCCATCCTGTCCTTGTCCGCCGGCAAACCAGCCCCCTGCCCTCGTTCCATTTCGATAGTGGCCGAGGACTAGCCCAGAATAGGCCGTGGCGGGAAGCCCCGCCCGGAAATCCGCAGATAAAGGCATATTCTCGTCAGCAAATATTAAGTTGCATCTGCCATCGTCCGTCGATCGTCGGAGGCCGGGCAGAACCCTTCCCGAGCAGACAGGGCGCGTGGGGACAGACGAACCGCGATGAACGACCGGAATACGCAGCTCTCCCTTCACGGGCTGGGATGTTACATCCCCGCCATCGTCGTCGCATTTGCCGCGCTGATCGCCATTTTCCTTGCCGATTCCCAGAAGCAGCGGCTGGAAGAGGAGTACCTGCGCTCCTTCACCACGGAACAGCTCGGCGTGCTGCGCTCGCGCCTCGAAGGCAATATCCAGGGTGACATCAATCTCGTACAGGGCCTCGTCGCGGCGCTCTCGACAGAGCCCGACATGTCACCGAGCCGCTTTGCCGACCTTGCCGGTCGCATCTTCCGCAAGGACACGCAGCTGCGCAATCTTGCCATCGCGCCGGACTTCGTCGTCTCGCTCGTCTATCCGGTCAAGGGGAACGAGCGCAGCATCGGCCTCGACTACCGCAAGAACGAGCGCCAGCGCGCCGCGGCCATGCAGGTGAAGGCGCTCGACCGGCTCATCGTCACCGGCCCGGTCGATCTGGTGCAGGGCGGGCGCGGCGTGATCGCGCGCTACCCGATCCATGCCGGGCGGAACAACGCCTTCATCGGCATCGCCTCCGCCGTGATCGACCTCGACAGGCTCCTGGCCAACAGTGGCTTCGGAAAAGACCTCAAGGTCGCCGTTTCGCTTTCCAGCCGGCCGCATGTCGGCGGCGAGGCACGAACCTTCTTCAGCACGGCCACCCCCGTCGATGCCGACCCCGTCGTTATGACGATCGACATCGGTCACGAAGCCTGGACCATGTCTGCAGCGCCATTGGGTGGCTGGCGCCAGCCGTCCGCCGATCTCACCCTGTTTCGCACCGGCCTCGCGCTGCTGGCCATCATCATCGTCGCCCCCATGTTCTGGGTCGGTTACCTGATGAAGGACCGCCATCGGCATATCCTGGCGCTTCAGGACCGGGAGGATCAGCTGGAAACCGTCTCGCAACGCCTGCAGCTCGCGCTCGACGCCTCGCGCGTCGGCGTTTGGGAATTCGACACGGAATTGGCGACACTCACCTGGGACGCCCGCATGCGCGCCCTCTACAATGTGCCGCCCGACCAGCCGATCTGCCGCTACGAGGACTGGCGCACCGCGCTTCATCCCGACGATCTGGAAGAAGCCGAACGCGTTTTTTCGGACGCCATCGAGGCCGAGAGGCCCTATCTCACGGAATTCCGCGTCCTGACCGTCGACGGCGACATCCGCCATATCCGCGCGCACGGCATGACCTATCGCGCCTCGTCAGGCGCAAAGCGTATCGTCGGCGCAAACTGGGATGTGACGGAGGACATCCGCCTCCAGGCCGAACTGCTTGAGGCCAAGCTGACGGCGGAGGCGCAGAACCGCGCCCTGGAAGACGCTCGCCTCGTTCTGGAGCACAATTCACTGCACGATGCCCTCACCCGGCTTCCCAACCGGCGTTTCCTCGACCAGCAGCTCGCGCTGGCCGGTACCGGCGAGGACACCCGTCCCCTCACCCTGCTGCATATCGACCTCGACCGCTTCAAGGACATCAACGACACGCTCGGCCACGCCGCCGGCGACGAGGTGCTGAAACAGGCGGCCGGTGTACTGCGTGCCCATATTCCGGCAGCGGACTTCATCGCCCGCATCGGCGGGGACGAATTCGTGCTCCTGTCGCGCCGTGAGCCGACAGAGGCCGATTTCGGCACCCTCTCCGCCCGCCTCATCGAGGCGATCAGCGAGCCGATGGCGATCGAAGGCCATGACTGTCGTATCGGTGCGAGCATCGGCATTGCAACGCGCAACGATGCGGAAGAATCCGCCGAGCAGTTGCTCGTCAATGCCGATATCGCGCTCTACGAAGCCAAGCGCCGTGGGCGCAACCGCGTGGAAGCCTTCAACGACGAGCTCCGCCTGCGCACCGTGGAGGTCAAGCGGCTCGGCGACGACATTCTGCGCGGTCTCGAACGCGGAGAATTCCACCCCTACTTCCAACCGCAATTCGATGCCGAAACGCTGGAGATCGTCGGCGTCGAGGCGCTGGCACGCTGGCAGCACCCAACACGCGGCATCATCATGCCCGATGTGTTCCTGCCCGTGGCCGAGACCCTCAATGTTGTCGCCCGGATCGACGAGGCCATCCTCGAACAGGCCCTGTTCCAATCCATGCGCTGGGAGGGACAGGATCTCGGCATCGCCCGCGTCTCCGTCAATGTCTCCTGTCAGCGCCTGCGCGACGACAACCTTCTCGAAAAGCTGCGCGCGATGAACATTCGCCCGGGTTCGCTGACCTTCGAACTGCTGGAATCGATATCCTTCGATACGCTCGACGACGGGCTGAAGCAGGCCATCGACGGCATAAAATCCCTCGGCATCGAAATCGAGATCGACGATTTCGGCACCGGCCACGCCTCCATCGTGAGCCTCCTGGAGCTGTCTCCGGCGCGGCTGAAGATCGACCGCCGGCTGGTGCAGCCGCTGCTCGAATCCACGGCACAGCAGAGCCTCGTCCGCTCGATCATCGACATCGGCAAGGTGCGCGATATTGAGACGGTTGCGGAGGGTGTCGAAACATTGGCCCATGCCGAGCTGCTGCGCGGCCTCGGCTGCCATATCCTGCAGGGCTATGCCTTTGCCCGGCCCATGGGCGCGGATGATTTCCTCGCCTTCGCCAAGGCTCGCGGCTGGATGCCGGCGGCGAAGACCGGCCTTACGACGGCAAGAGCGAGCTGAGCGTATCCGCAACCGCCCGGCCGTCATGCTGGCCGCGCTGCCAGGGATCCTCGAACTCGCCGATCACCCGTTCGATGCCGAGCCGCATGCCCACCTCTTCCAGCGCGCCATTGCCGAGATAGGCAAAGCGGCCGACGGTCTTTTCGAAGGGCAGCAGCTGGTGGTTTGCCAGGACGTGGGTGAAGGGACGCCCATCCGCCCCCGCCTGCCGCCGCCAGAGCGCGGTGGCAATCTCCAGCATGCGCGCCACATCCAGCCCGCGGGTCTCCCGGCATTGCAGCATGTTGCCGATGAAGATGCGCCGGGCATGCGCATTGCGCGCTATGGCCGGAACGATGCCCTCGACCAGAAAATGCGGCAGGACGCTGGTGAAGAAGCTGCCCGGCCCGAAAACGATGGCATCGGCGCTTTCGAGACTTTCCAGCACGGCCTCGTTGGCCGGCACAGCCGCGCCGCCCCGGCCGGACAGCGCAATGTCGCGGATGCCCGTCGCACTCGCCGCATCGTCGAGCGCCGTCACCCTGTGCTGCCCCTCAACCCGGGTGCCATCATTCAAAACGGCGGAGAGGTCAACACCATCAGCGGCCGTGGACGGCCAGACATGGCCGGCAATGTCGCAGAGCTTGCGGAAGACGAAGATGGCGGTGTTGATGTCGCTGTTGTGGGCGAGATGCGCGCCCGTCAAAATGAAGTTGCCGATGCTGCCATTGCGGAAATCGAAATCCGCCCCGATCGCCGCGCGAAAGGTGCGCAGGTAGTTGAGGATAGCGCCGCGCAGGCCCGGCTCCATGCGCTCCAGCAGCGGGTGCACGCCCTCCGCGTAGAGCGCGAATTCCGTGCGGGCATCATCTTGCGTGCCGCTGGTCATGCGCGCATTGCAGACCTTGACGACATCGCCCGCCCGGCCTTCGCCATGCGCCATGGTCATCAGCGCCTGGCGGATGTCACCGACGGCGAGCACGCCGAGGTTCTCGCGGATGATCTTGGAACTGCCGCCGCTGTCCCAGGCCGGCACGATGCGCGTCAGTCGCACCGGCTTGGAAAGCAGCGCCAGATTGGTCGTGCGGCACGCAGTGCCGCCCGAAAAGAGCACGATATGCGGCAAACGGCTTTCAGCCATCCGATCTCCTCTTGGTTTCACGCAATTTCGGGCGCAAAACCGCTGCACACCTTTGCTGGAATTGCTCCAGCTTACGGCCCGATATTATACGCAGCCCCGATGAGGGTCTTTGTATAATCCTCCCGCGGGGCGCTGAAAATGGCGTCCGTGGGACCTTCCTCCACGATCTTGCCGTCCTTCATGACCACCACATAGTCGCTCATCGCACGCACCACCGACAGGTCGTGGCTGATGAAGACATAGGAAAGGCCGTAGCGGGACTGGAGATCACGCAGGAGCTCGATTACCTGCCCCTGCACCGAACGATCGAGTGCCGAGGTCGGCTCGTCGAGGATCACCGCCTGGGGTTTGAGGATCATCGCCCGCGCGATCGCGATACGCTGCCGCTGGCCGCCCGAAAACTCGTGCGGGTAGCGGTTGCGCGCCGCGGGGTCGAGCCCCACCTCCTTCAGCGCCGCGATTGCCCGCTGGTCGCGGTCGGCTCGCGAAAGCTGCGGCTCGTGCACATAAAGCCCCTCGGTGATGATCTCGCCGACCGTCTGGCGCGGCGAAAGCGAACCGTAGGGATCCTGGAAGACGACCTGCATGCTGCGCCGGAGCGGCCGCATGCCGGTCCGGTCGAGGCCGGAAATATCCGTCTTGCCGAAGCGATAGGCGCCCTTGCTGGAGATGAGCCGCAACAGCGCCCGCCCGAGCGTCGATTTTCCCGAACCGGATTCGCCGACTACGCCGATCGTCTGCCCTTCGTGCAGGCTGATGCTGACATTATCGACAGCCCGGAAGGTGTTGGCGCGTTTTTTCAGGAGGCCGCCGTCGATCTTGTAGTCGACAATGACATTGCGTCCCTCGAGGATGATCGGCGCGTCATCCGCCGGGGCCGCCTTGCGGCCATGCGGCTCGGCCTCGATCAGCATGCGGGTGTAGTCGGCCTGCGGATTGTCGAAGATGTCAGCCGTCCCGCCCTGTTCGACGATCTCGCCGCGCCGCATGACGACCACGCGCTCGGCAAAATGCCGGACGATGCCGAGGTCGTGCGTGATGAGCACGATCGCCATGTCGAAGCGTTTTTGCAGGTCGCGCAGGAGCTTGAGGATCTGCGCCTGGATGGTCACGTCGAGCGCCGTCGTCGGTTCGTCGGCGATCAGGATGTCCGGCTCGTTGGCGAGCGCCATGGCGATCATCACGCGCTGGCGCTGGCCGCCGGACATTTCGTGCGGATAGCTGTCGATGCGGCGCTCGGGATCGGGAATGCCGACCAGCTTCAGGAGTTCCAGCACGCGCGGCCGGGCCTCCTTCCGCGTGCCGCCGCGGTGATGCACGATCACCTCGGCGATCTGCTTGCCGATCGGGTAGAGCGGATCGAGCGAGGTCATCGGCTCCTGGAAGATCATGGTGACCTTCGCGCCGCGGATCTCGTTGAGCGCCTTCGGGGGAAGCCCCACCATCTCCTGCCCGCGATATTTCGCCGAGCCGGTGACCCGGCCGTTGCTCGCGAGCAGGCCCATGATGCCCATCATGGTCTGGCTCTTGCCGGAGCCGCTCTCGCCGACCACCGCCAGGGTCTCGCCGGGGCGGACATCGAGGTTGATGCCCTTCACCGCATTGACGTCCCCGTCCGGCGTCGTGAAGGACACCTTCAGGTCGCGCACGGCAAGGATCGGCTCCATGGTTTTCTGTGTCTCTGCCATGTCAGCGATCCTTCGGGTCGAATGCATCGCGCAGCCCGTCGCCGACGAAATTCAGCGAGAAGAGCGTGACGACGAAGAAGATGGCGGGAAAGATGAGCAGCCAGGGCGCGGACTGGATGTTGTTGGCGCCTTCGGCGATCAGCGAACCCCAGCTCGTCAGCGGCGCCTGAACGCCGAGACCGAGGAAGGAGAGGAAGCTTTCGAGCAGGATCACCTTGGGCACGATGACCGTGACGAAGATGACGACCGGGCCGATCGTGTTGGGGATGACGTGCCGGCGGATGATCTGCCAGTCCGTCAAGCCCAGAGCCTCCGCCGCGCCGATGAATTCCCGTCGCTTCAAAGACAGCGTCTGGCCGCGCACGATGCGGGCCATGTCGAGCCACTCCACCGCACCGATGACGATGAAGATCAAGACGAAGCTGCGGCCGAAGAAGACGACGAGCACAACAACCAGGAAGACGAAGGGCAGCGAGTACAAAATTTCGACGAAACGCATCATCACGTTGTCGACGCGCCCGCCCATGTAACCCGAGATCGCGCCGTAGACGACGCCGATACCGAGCGAGACGAGGCTGGCGAGAAGGCCGACCGCGATGGAGATCTGCCCGCCGAGCATGACGCGCGCCATGAGGTCGCGCCCGTTTGTGTCGGTGCCGAACAGGAAGTATTCCCGGTCGACCACACCCTTCAGCGTGAGCTTACGCCCCTCGTCCTCGGTCGCCGTGACCTCGGTCTTGTCGAACTCGTTGGCCCGGTCGAAGTAGCGCGTGGCGCGTGGATCGATCGGGTCCTTGGCGGTGATGACCGCCGTGAAGACCTCGCCCTCGACGGAAAAGGACTGCAGCTCGACGCGGGCGCGGGTGGCGACGCCCTTCATCGCCTCTTCCAGTGAATCCTCGCCCGGCCGCGGCTCGAGGCTCGGCGGGATGGTGACATAGGAAGAGAAGACTTGGTCGTAGCTGTGGCTGATGAAGAACGGACCGAAGAAGGCGAAGCACGCGATCAGCACCAGCATCACCGAACCGGCCATGGCCGGGCGGTTGCGGCGGAAGCGCATGACGGCGAGCTGGAAGAGGCTACGCCCCTTCACCTCGCTCCCGGGTACGGGGGAAACGACGGCGTCAGTCATGGCGAACCCTCGGATCGAGCAGGCCATAGAGAATGTCGACCAGCAGATTGAAGACGATGACGAAGATGGCGATCAGGACGACCGTGCCCATGACGAGCGTATAGTCGCGGTTGATCGCCCCGAGCACGAAATAGCGCCCGACGCCGGGGATGGTGAAGATGGTCTCGACCACGGCGGAGCCGGTCAAAAGAGCGGCAGCGCAGGGCGCGAGATAGGACACGATGGGCAGCATGGCGCCGCGCATGGCGTGCACCACGACCACCGATTTTGCCGGCAGGCCATAGGCCCGCGCGGTGCGGATGTGGTCGGTGCGCAAGGCCTCGATCATCGAGCCGCGGGTCAGGCGCGCGAAAACCGCAAGCTGCGGCAGGGCGAGCGCGATCATCGGCAGGATGAGGAAGCGCAGCGAACCGTCGCCCCAGCCACCCGCCGGAAGCCAGGCGAGCACGATGGCAAAGATCAGCGTCAGGACCGGCCCGACGACGAAGTTCGGCACCGTGACGCCGACCGTCGCGACCGACATGACCGCGAAATCCAGCGCACTGTTCTGACGCAAGGCCGCAATCGTACCGACGATGACGCCGCCGATAAGCGCCAGGAGCAGCGCATAGAAACCAAGTTCCATCGAGTAGGGCAGACCCTTGCCGATGAGTTCGGCAACGGTGTTGTCCTTGTAGATGTAGCTCGGTCCGAAATCGCCGCTGACGGCATTGCCCATGTAGGTGAGGTATTGGCGCCAGAGGGGCTGATCGAGCTGGTAGGCTCGCATCAGATTTTCCATCGTGGCAGGCGGTAGAGGGCGTTCGAGGTTGAACGGGCCGCCGGGCGCAAAGCGCATGAGAAAGAACGAGATTGTGACGACGATGAATAGCGTCGGCACGGCGCTTGCTAGGCGCCGCAGAACGAATGCAAACATGACTAGGTCTCCCCAGATACGAAAGTGCGCGGCCTCAAGAGGCCGCGCACTTTCGTCGGATCATTCCGAAACGCTGAGGAAGCGGCTCAGGTGCTGGTTGGCGGCATTGTCCTGCCAACCCTGAACCTTGCTGGAGACGAGCCACAGGTCGGCCTGCGTCAGGAGCGGGGCGATCGGCTGTTCGCGCATCAGCACGGCTTCTGCGTCATGCAGGACCTTGGCGCGCGCCGCCGGGTCACGCTCTTCGTACGACTTCTTCATGAGGTCATCGAACTCGGCATTCGTGAACTTGCCGTAGTTGAAGGTCTTGTTGGTGCTGACGCTGAGGGCCAGGAAGTTTTCCGCATCCGCATAGTCGGCGACCCAGCCGGCACGCGCCACGTTGAACGCGCCGCCTTCCTGAAGGTAGGCGTAGTGCGAGGACACGTCGAGGTTCACCAGCGACACATCGGCGCCGAAGGTGTTCTTCCACATGTCGGCAACAGCCGTCGCCACGCGCTCGTGGTTCGGGTTGGTGTTGTAGCGCAGCTCGATCTTCAGCGGCTTGCCGCCTTCGCCGTAACCGGCTTCCTTCATCAGCTTGAGCGCCTCGTCCTCGCGGTCGAGCTGCGAGAGCGCGCCGAAATCGGCATAGGCCGGCTCATAGCCCTGCATGCCCGGGGGCACCATGGAATAGGCCGGAAGCTGCGAGCCGGAATAGATTTCCTTGGCCAGGAAGTCGCGGTCGATGGCCATGGAGAGCGCGCGGCGCACGCGAACGTCGCTATAGGGCTCGGTGCGGGTGTCGAAAGGGTAGTAGTAGGTCGCCAGCGTCGGCGAAACGTGGACCTGCTCGCCATAGCTCTTCTTCAGGCGCTCGATCTGGTCGGCAGAGAAGTTGTAGACGAGGTCCATTTCCTTCGCCTCGAAGCGACGGACCGAGGCGGCCTGATCGTCGATCGGGTAGAAGATCACCTTGTCGAGCTTGACGTTGGCAGCGTCCCAGTAGTTCGCGTTCTTCTCGACGACAAGATTGTCGTTCGGCACATGGCTGACGAGCTTGAAGGCACCGTTGGAAACCATCGTGCCGGGCTTCACGAAATCCGCGCCGTTCTTTTCGACGCTGGCCTTGGAGACCGGCAGCGCCGTCTGGTGCGCGAGCAATTCGAGGAAGAAGGGCGTCGGACGCTCCAGCGTCACTTCCAGCGTCGTGGCATCGACAGCCTTGACGCCAAGCTGGTCGAGGCCAAGCTCGCCCTTGTTGACCTTTTCCGCGTTCTTGATCGGATAGAGGATGTTCGCGTAGCCGGCCGCCGTCTTCGGATCCTCAACGCGGGTGAAGGAGAAGACGAAGTCTTCCGCCGTCACCGGCGAACCGTCCGACCACTTCGCGTTGCCGCGCAGCTTGAACGTGTAGACCGCGCCGTCGTCGGAGACGGTCCAGCTTTCCGCAGCGCCGGGAACGATCTTGCCCGAGGCGTCATAGATGGTCAGGCCTTCGTAAAGGTCCTTGAGGATGAATTCTTCGATGTTGATGGAGGTATGTGCCTGGTCGAGGGTCTGCGGTTCACCCGCATTGCCACGGTGAAGCACCGTTTCTGCCAATACAGGGCTGGCGCCCAGCAGGATTGCACCTGCAAGAAGAGCCGCACGAAAGCCAATCAGTCTGTTTGCCATTTTGTTTTCCTTCCCCGGTTGTTATTTTGGGTGCGACATCAATTGTCCCTGTTTGCGAACTTGGCAAGCCCCTAAAAACACGAAATGCACAAAGGTCGCAGACCTCTCGCAACGCCCGATTTTTCAAATGAAACGCGCCCTTCTCCGCCGCTACACCGCGAAAAATGAGAAAAATATTTGCATTTGCCGATTTTATTCGCAGTTTTCTGCCCATCGTTTTGCACCGATTTCTGCGATCTATCGCCCATCGAACACTTGAGCCAGAAACGGAGTCCCAAGATGAACTGGTTGAAGACCCTCGCCGCCGCCGCAGCGCTCCAGGCCGCCATCCTCGCCCCGGCCCATGCCGGTGAAAACCTCGCAGCCGTACAGGCCGCCGGCGCGCTGAAGATCGGTACCGAAGGCACCTATGCGCCCTTCACCTACCATGACACCGACGGCAAGCTGGTCGGCTTCGATGTCGAGATCGGCGAGGCCATCGCCAAGAAGCTCGGCGTCAAGGCCGAGTTCCTGGAAGGCAAATGGGACGGCCTGATCGCCGGCCTCGACGCCAACCGCTACGACGCCGTGGTCAACCAGGTCGGCATCACCGAGGCACGCAAGCAGAAGTACGACTTCTCCGAGCCCTATATCGCTTCCAAGGCCGTGCTGATCGTGCGCGCCGACGACGACAGCATCAAGGGTTTCGCTGACCTCAAGGGCAAGAAGTCCGCCCAGTCGCTGACCTCCAACTTTGGAAAGCTTGCTCAGGAAGCCGGCGCCGAGCTCGTCGGCACCGACGGTTTCGATCAGTCGATCCAGCTCGTCCTGACCGGCCGCGCCGATGCGACGATCAACGACAGCCTGTCCTTCCTCGACTTCAAGAAGCACAAGCCGGACGCGAATGTGAAGATCGCCGCCGAGCAGGAAAACGCCGACTATTCCGGCGTGATCATCCGCAAGGGCGAGCCGGAGCTTCTGGAAGCGATCAACAAGGCGCTCGTCGACATCAAGGCGGACGGCACCTACCAGGCGATCTCGGACAAGTATTTCGGGCAGGACGTCTCGAAGTAATTCCTGGCCGAGAACCGCTTCGCGGCGGCTCCGTCCTCGACTATAGATAAAACCATGACCTGGCCGGGGAGAACCCCGGCCAGCCGCATTTCCGGAGGTTTTTCCCGTGCCGCCGTGGCTTCAACTGATGCTGGATTCGCTGGTCCCCCTGCTGTGGGCCGCGCTCGTCTTCACCATTCCGCTCACCCTGCTTTCCTTCGCGCTTGGACTTACCCTCGGCCTCGTCACGGCCATCGCCCGACTGTTCGGGCCGCGTCCGCTCGTCGCCATTGCCCGCTTCTATGTCTGGGTGATCCGCGGCACGCCGCTGCTGGTGCAGCTTTTCGTCATCTTCTACGGCCTGCCGAGCATCGGCATCCTGCTCGACGCCTTTCCGGCCGCCCTCATCGGCTTCACGTTGAATGTCGGGGCCTATACGTCGGAAATCATCCGCGCCGTCATCGCCTCCGTGCCGCGCGGCCAGTGGGAGGCGGCCTATTCAATCGGCATGAGCTGGTCGCAGGCGATGCGCCGCACCATTCTGCCGCAGGCGACGCGCGTCGCCGTGCCGCCGCTCTCCAACACCTTCATATCGCTGGTGAAGGACACGTCGCTTGCGGCCGCCGTCACCGTACCGGAGCTGTTCCAAACGGCCCAGCGCATCGTCGCCACGACCTACGAGCCGCTGATCCTCTATATCGAGGCGGCGCTGATCTATCTGGCGCTCAGCTCTGTTCTTTCGGCCCTGCAGGTCCGGCTGGAACGGCGCTTTGCCCGCTATGGCGGCTTCCTGGAGGCTCGCACATGATCGAACTCAGCCATATCGAAAAACGCTTCGGCGACAACCTCGTGCTGCGCGACATCAGCCTCAGCCTGCCGGAGGGCACGGTCACGGCACTGGTCGGCCCTTCGGGCGGCGGCAAGAGCACGCTGCTACGCTGCATCAACCTGCTGGAGACGCCGACCTCGGGCTCCATCAAGCTCGGCAGCGAGACGATCGACTTCACGCCCGGCCGCAAGGTCGGCTGGGACGCGGTGCAGAAGCTGCGCCGCCAGACCGGAATGGTCTTCCAGAACTTCCAGCTCTTCCCGCATCAGACGGCGATCGCCAACGTGATGGAAGGCCTCGTCACCGTCCTCAAATGGCCCGCGGAAAAGGCACGCGCCCGCGCCGTGGAACTGCTCGAAAAGGTCGGCATGGCACACAAGGCCGACGCCTGGCCGGCAACGCTGTCGGGCGGCCAGCAGCAGCGTGTCGCCATTGCCCGCGCGCTTGCCCCCTCGCCGCGCGTCCTGCTCTGCGACGAGCCGACCTCCGCGCTCGATCCGGAGCTCGCGGAAGAGGTGGTCGAGGTGCTGAGCCGGCTCGCCCGCGAGGGCACGACCATGGTCATGGCAACGCACGATCTGCGCCTTGCCTCACGCGTTGCCGACACGGTCGTTTTCCTCGATGGCGGCGTCATCGTCGAAGAGGGGCCGCCGCGCGCGATCTTCTCGACGCCCGAGCGCGAGCGCACGAAAAAATTCATCGCCTCCCTCAGTGCGCCGCAAAGTTATGATATCTAAAATACACGTCGCCTCACGTTACGGTAGCAAGGAAATCCGGTTCGCGGCAGTTGCATCGGACAGGCGATTCAAGCAGAGTGACGGGATATGCGTACCTCGCCATGCCCCGGCATGTCCAACAGGGGAGAAAGCCTCATGATCAAGAAAACACCGAATCCGATCGACGTCTTCGTCGGGTCCCGCGTCCGCTTGCGGCGGCTGATGGTGGGCATGAGCCAGGAAGCGCTTGCCGACCGTCTCGGCGTCACCTTCCAGCAGGTACAGAAATACGAAAAGGGCACAAACCGCATCAGCGCCAGCCGCCTGCAGGCCATCGCCGAAGTGTTCCGCGTCCCGCCGAGCTTCTTCTTCCAGGATGAAGACAGCGCCACGCCGGCCGCCGGCGTCGGGCATGAGACGGGCGACGTCTCCACCTTCGTCTCCTCCAAGGAAGGCCTCGACCTCAACCGCGCCTTCCTGAAGATCGATGATGCGGGTGTGCGCAAGTCGATCATCGCACTGGCAACGGCGCTGTCCAAGGCGAGCGCCGCTACAGAGGCCGGCGAACGCGCAGAAAACGCACCGGAACTGCGGATCTGACCCCACATGCCAGCACGGCTGCAGACGCTCGGTCATCTGCGCCTGCTCGACGAGGGCGGCAATGACATCGTCTTTCCCGAAAAGGCGCTCCTGATCCTTTGCTATCTCCAGACGCGCGGCGTGAGCGACATGCCGCGGGCGGATGCGGCGAGCCTCTTCTGGGACGACAGCAACAGCGCCGCCGCCTTCGCCAATCTCCGGCAGACCGTTTCACGAACCCAGAAGCGCCAGCGGGAGCTGGACCGGATCTATCTCACCTTCACCGACACCGCGATCGGGCTCGGGCCGGATGCCATCGAAAGCGATATTGACGGGGTTCACGATGGCGCATGCCTCCCGGTGCTTGCCGCCACGCTGATCGACGACTTCCTCAAACATGTAAAGCCCGGCAACCGCGCCCTTTCGAGCTGGATCATGCTGCAGCGGGCCGCCCATATGGCCATTCTGCGCGGCGCATTGCTCGATAACAATGGGCAGGGGGGCACCGGATTGCGACAGGCGCGCGCCGCGGCAGCCCTGCGTCTCCTGGAAAGCAACCCGGACGACGAGGAAGTGCGCGCCATGCTGACGGGCCGGCCGGCCGCGTCCCCAATCCTCATGACCGCGCAGCCGCCTGCCCGCGTACTGACGCTGCAAGACGCGGATATCGGGTTTGCCCGGCCGAATCCGCCGCGCGTCGTGCTGCTGCCACCGGTCACCACGCTGGCCGCCCGGGCAGCCACGCGCTTCAGCGAAGCGTTGATCGAGGACGTGACGATCGGCCTCTGCGCACTGCGCTCCATTTCGATCATTGCACCGCATACCGCCGCGCAGATCTCGCTCCAGGCCGACAGGGCGGCCACCTACGAGCGCCACAAGATCAGCTACATCCTGGAAACACGGCTGCGCGACGAGGGCGACCACCATTCGCTCTTCACCCAGCTCATCTTCTTCGGCAGCGATGAGGTCGTCTGGGCCGAACGATTCCCGCTCTCGGCTGAAGGCCTCGCCCGTTCACGACAGATGATCTCCCACCAGATAGCGGGTTCGATCGCGACGGAAATCGAGCGCAACGAGCTCGTGCGCGGCGACTACGAAATCGATGCGAAGGCCTACCGCAGCTTCCTCACCGCGCAAGGCCAGTCGAAAAATCTCGACCTGCGCGATATCCGTCGTGCACGCAAGAGTTTTCGCGAGGCATTGAAGGAAAACAGCAACTATGCGCCTGCTTTGGGGGGCTTGGCACACAATTACTTCCTCGAATGGGTTCTGACCGCACGCGGCGACCATGAACTGCTCAAGCAAGCAGAACTTCATGCCCAAAAAGCGATCGAGGTCGATGAGCGCCTGCCCTCGGGCTACCGGGAACTCGGCATCGTCAAGCTCTATACACGCCAGTTCGACGAGAGCGCAGCCTATCTTGATCGCGCCGAGGAGCTAAGCCCCAACTATGCCAACGTTATCGCGAGCTACGCGGATACACTTGTACAGGGCTCTCGACCAGATATCGGCTTGCAGAAGATTGAGCATGCAATCGAACTCAATCCATTGCCGCCGGACGAATATTTCTGGATCGCGGCGAGTGCCTCGTATGCGCTCGACAGATATGAAGACGCCCTCGCCTACATAAACCGGATGAACGACAAGCAGCCGGCCCATCGTCTATCTGCCGCAAGCTGGGCAATGCTCGGAGACCGCAAGAAGGCCAGGCTGTTCGTGCGGCGAACATACGAAAGCAATCCGGATTTCGATTTCGAATCCTGGACAGCGATTATACCATTTAAGGAGGAATGGCAGCGAAAACATTATTATGACGGGTTAAAGAAAGCCGGATTTTAATTAGGATTCACAAGGGAGAGCAGGCATGGCAAGAATAGTTATTTTGGGGATTAAAGGTGAAGCTGGCCTTTGGTCCGTCGATCTCGACGCAGGCACTGCGACGCAAATCGGGTCGCCCACAGGCGGGACCTTGAAGGCTGCCGATGATCTGCGCAAAGCGGGCGCAACAATCACCTCGGGTGTTGACCTCGCCGCCCTCGTTCCCGACGGCGTCGGCAGTTTGCCGGAACCCTCCAGCGGCATTTACGATAAGTAACCGTTGCACGCTTTGAGGCAGACATCCAAGCCGGTGTTTGCCCAAGAGACAAAAGACCACATGCAGGGCCCGAGCTACAAACGTCGCTCGGGCCCTGCAACCAGGCGCCACAGCCTTGTGTTGTTCGAAGAGGCAGGCCGGCAGCATTCCGCGCTCTCGCGCGCAAGCCCGGGAAATCTGCATCCTCAGTTTCAACCAAAATCAGGAGGAGCGAAAATGTCGAATGGCGTGCTTGGGCTTGAAGGAGAAACTGGCCTTTGGACGGCGAATCTCGAAACGGGCGCCATCACATCGGTCTCCTCCGGTTCGGCTGACGATCCCCACATAACCGGCAGGTTCAACACGCGTGGCGTGAGCGTCCCGATGGTGGCCGAAACAGCCGGGCCATTTTCTGGCGGCTTTTACGGCAAGTGACCCCCAGCAGCCCCTCCGTGACCAGCTATTCGGATCGCCTCTGCAGCCCGGATGAGACCTGGAGCCGGATCGAGGCGCTTTTGCCTCGCTTCGGTGTCACACGGCTTTCCCGCCTGACAGGCCTCGATTCGATCGGCATCCCTGTCTGGAACGCAGTCAGCCCCAATGCCCGTTCGATCGTCATCAATCAGGGCAAGGGCATCACCGATCTAGACGCGAAAGTTTCAGCCGCCATGGAGGCGCTCGAGCGGGCGATAGCCGGCGACCCGCTCGTTCCGGTCCGACATGCCTCGCGGCATGATTTTGCGAAGGCGGGGCAGGCCTGCCTGCCGCTCGATATCTTTGTGGCAAGCGACCAGCCCTTCCTGTCGGAGACGGAAAGCACCGACTGGCTTGCCGGCAGCGACGTCACGACGGGCGAAACGGTCTGGGTTCCACGCGCAGCGGTCTGCCTCGACAGGACTGACCCCACGCCGCGGTTCTGGCAGTCCTCCGATGGCCTTGCCTCGGGCAATGCACCGATCGAGGCGACCCTGCACGGCCTTCTCGAGCGGATAGAGCGCGACGCAGACCGGTTGTGGCGGCTGCTGCCTCGCAGCAAGCGCCTTGCAACCGCGATCGACCCCACTGGCGTTGCCGATCCCATCATCGAGGATCTGCTCGCTCGATTCCGGACTGCAAAGCTGGAACTGCGCGTCTTCGACATCACCAGCGACCTCGCAGTGCCAACCTATGCCGCCGTCCTCGGCAATACCGGGCTTCTTGCAAAGAAGACCCCTCTCTTCCACGATGCGACCATCGGCTACGGCACACATCCCGTGGCCACCCGTGCCCTCATCCGGGCCCTGACCGAAGTCGCGCAATCACGCCTCACCTATATCAGCGGGGCACGTGACGATCTTTTTGCCGAAACCTTCACCCGCCCGCTCGCCGCCGAAACGCTTGCCCTCTTCAAAGCGTCGCCGGGCGTGGCAAAGTCCTACGACGCTCCCGAAGGTGACGCCGCCACGCTGCTTTCCCACTGCCTGGAGCGGCTCGCCACAGGCGGTATAGCCCCCATTCTTGCGGTCCCGCTCACCGACGCATCCCTTCCCATCGCCGTCGTAAAGGTCGTCGTGCCGTCGCTCGAAAACCCTGAAGGCAAGCGTCGCCACGCTGTCGGCCACCGCGCCCTGTCGCGCATTTTGTTTGGAATGTCATGAAGATCCTGTTCGCAGGCCCGAGCCTGCCCGATGCTGCCGCACTGTGCGGGAAAAATATCGATGTCCGGCCGCCGGCTGCCCATGGAGACGTGCTCGCCGCCACGCGCGAAGGCGCGAAGGCGATCGGCATCGTCGACGGGAACTTCGAACATGTCGCCCCCATCTGGCACAAGGAAATCCTCCATGCTCTGGATCAGGGTATCGCCGTCTTCGGCGCGGCCAGCATGGGGGCGCTGCGGGCGGCGGAATGCGACGCCTTCGGCATGGTCGGCATCGGCCGTATCTACCAGGACTATGCCAGCGGCCGGCGCATGGACGATGCCGATGTCGCCCTGCTGCATGGCCCCGCCGAACTCGGTTACCCCGCCCTTTCACTCCCACTCGTCAATGTCGAGGCGACGCTCGACCGGTTGGAGAGGGAAAAAACCATTGAAAAGCATGACATATTAACGCTGCGTATTGCCGCGGCGACGCTCTTCTACAAGGAGCGGACCTGGTCTGCGATCGTCGACCGAGCCCAAACGGCATTGGATCGCACGGCGCTTCTGCAACTTCTCCTCGCAACAACGGTCGATCAGAAGCGTACAGATGCACTTACCCTTCTGCACATCCTCGACACTTTCAACGAAAAAACCGCGAAAAAACAAGGAAACTGGACGTTTAGAGCAACATCGCTCTGGCGCTCGGTGGCCGATCAACCCGGAGCGTAAAAAAACACGCAGTTTCCCACTCCGCGTGTGTCACGCTTAAGTCACGCGCACAACCTCCGAGTCACGCCTATACTTCGTCCCAGGGGCTGAAAGTGAGCATTGCTCCCGGGGGCATAGGACATGAAAATCGAAACCATCGAGACCGAAGACAGGGGCACGGAATTGATGGCGCTGGCGCGGCTTGTCGCGTTTGCGCTCGAATCCGCCAAGTCGCTGGACGCAGAGGTTGTCGAGTTCTGCCTGGACAAGGCGCTGCGCGCCGTGCTGGACCAGATCGACGAACCTTCGCGTATGGCACTCACGTCAAACGACATCATACTGATGAACCGGTCAGCGCTCTGCTGACCGGAAGAACGGGCCGGCTAGCCGGCCGGGGGATAGCCGCCGTCCTCCTCCGCGGCGCTGATCGTGCGGACGGCCCGAACCTGCGGGCCGCCGCCGATCTTCTTAAAATTCTCCAATTGCGAAACGAAAACACACGGTTGCGCTGATCGCGGAACTCTGAAAGGTTCTCTTCTCGAAAAAACGCCCCAAAACCGGGGCCGACGGACAGAGGGAGAACAGCATGCGGAGAATTCTGGCAGGCGGCGTGGCCGTACTCGCGCTCATGACGGCGGGCATCGCCCAGGCGGAACCGGTGAAGATCGGCGTCATCACCACGCTGTCCGGCGGTGGCGCAGGCCTCGGCATCGACATGCGCGACGCCTTCCAGTTGGCGATCAAGCAATCCGGCAACAGCGAGATCGAACTCGTCGTGGAAGACGATGCGCAGAAGCCGGAACTCGCCGTCCAGATCGCCGAGAAGATGATCCAGAGCGACAAGGTCGACCTGATGACCGGCATCATCTGGTCGAACCTCGCCATGGCCGTGGTGCCGAACACGGTGGCACAGGACGTCATCTACCTCTCGCCCAATGCCGGCCCGTCGGCGCTCGCCGGTGCGAACTGCCACCCCAACTATTTCAACGTCGCCTACCAGAACGACAATTTCCACGAGGCGATGGGCGAATACGACAACAAGGACTACAAGAAGACCTTCATCCTCGCTCCGAACTATCCGGCCGGCAAGGATGCGCTGACCGGCTTCAAGCGCTATTACAAGGGCGAGCTCGCCGGCGAGGTCTATACCCAGGTCGGCCAGACGGACTATGCCGCCGAGATCGCGGAAATTCGCGCTTCCGGTGCCGATTCGGTCTACTTCTTCCTGCCCGGCGGCATGGGCATCGCCTTCATGAAGCAATATGCCCAGTCG